>Ga0209902_100039_pt1 | contig 300195 bp, 252 predicted proteins | sample FECB27metaG_FD_188304 | JGI IMG/M metagenome (GOLD analysis project Ga0209902, IMG submission 188304) | Cyanobacterial communities from the Joint Genome Institute, California, USA - FECB-27 (SPAdes) (version 2) | ecosystem: Environmental > Aquatic > Thermal springs > Hot (42-90C) > Microbial... | reverse complement strand
TGGGCAATCGCTTGGATCACTTTCGTCAGAAAGTCATAACTGTAGGGTTTAGGCATGGCAGAGCAGACGATAGCAGGTTACGATAATACCTTTAGTTTACGTCCTAACCGCCTTGGCGGTTGCTATAACTGAGAGTTCCTAACAGCACCTCTTGCTCTACCCTTTCTTTGCGTACATCCACCATAAAAGGCGTTTGGAATTGACAAGAGCGATAATTCACATCCCAGTTTTGGCATACTTTTGATTTCCGACCCCTATGAATGAGGAGTTGTACTTAGCTCTACCCTTTTTTAAATAAGGTTTAAGCATGATGAAACCAGAAATAAAGTTCAAACAGACATGCTTCCTACTACTTCCGTTACTGATTGCACAGGTTGGTGTAGCTCAGATGCCACAACTTGAGGCCGCGCAAGGGGCGATCGCGTCGCCTCAACTTCCTGAGAACTTGAAAGTGCCACCAAATCAAGTGCTACTACTTAAACAGAGGGCTACAGGAGTGCAAATTTATGAGTGCAAAGCTAAATCCGGCAACGCCAACCAGTTTGAATGGACGTTTGTGGCACCCGAGGCTAGACTGCTTGACGAGCAAGGTAAGAACAATATCAAGCACTATGCTGGTCCTACTTGGGAGGCAAATGACGGCAGTAAGGTCGTAGGTCAGGTGAAAGCAAGCTTTGACTCACCCAGTCCCAATGCAATTCCTTGGTTGCTGCTCCAAGCCAAATCCAACGAGGGCAATGGGATACTTAGCAAAGTAACATACATCCAACGGGCGGATACTGTAGGTGGCAAACCCCCCGTCCGAGGATGTGACCAGAAGAGTGCAGGCACCCAAAAGCGAGTAAATTACACTTCTGACTACTTCTTTTATGGCACAACTCCCTAATTAGGGATAAGCTAGCACAGTTAGCTGAGCTTACTGTTAGATGAAAGTATTAGTAGGGTGGGCATAGCCTCCCTACACGCTTAGTGGTAGGCTGAGCATTACGAGTGGAGTTCGACGACACAAATGATTTTTTCTTCGCGATTAAGTTGAAGGATACTTTCACCAGTGACATCTTTGCCAAGGGTGGGAACTGTTTCCACTCCAAGGCGTACCACGCGTTGATGATTCGTGACTAGCGCCACCTCAGCACCTGCAGTTGCTCGTACTATTCCTGCTAACATGTCAGTTTTGTTGGTGAATTTAAAGGTCTGAGTCCCGATATCGCCTCGATTTGCTGAGCGCAAAGCAGTCACTGGGATACGTTTAGCGTATCCCAATTGAGTCACCAGTAATAGGTTTTCCTTCGTGCTTGAGGTTACAAAACCAACCATCTCTTCTTGCTGACGCACACGTAAACCTTGCAGACCCATAGCAGTGCGACCCATAATGGGGAGTTGATCATCATTCACCTCAAATTTTAAAACTCTCCCACCTGAACTTGCTAAAACCAGATGTTCACCCGTCTTAGTGAACTGAGTTGATAACAATTCATCACCATCTTTGAGTTTCAAAATGCTAATTCCGCGTCGGGTGATATGAGTCAATTCTGTCAGAGAAAAACGCTTGATTTTTCCTTGCTTCGTCAGGAGAACCATCTCGCTATCTTCTGGGTGTTCAGGCAGTACAAAGCGCTTAATAACAGCTTCTTGAGCGCCTTGAGCAGAGTTCGAGAGCAAGGTAATCAATGGTGTTCCCCGTGCAGAACGTCCATTGGTGGGAGGAATATCTGCCACGTTCACTGGGTAAACCTTGCCACCACTGGTCAGTACCAGCAACTCTTTTGCCGTGTCGGCCAACACGGTTTGGATGATGGTGTCATTATCAGATGTACCGTTGTCAGTTCTTGCCTTCCGGGCTGAAGGCTGACGACGTACATATCCCCGGTGGGTAAATTCTAAAACTACGTCTTCCGGAGACGCGACCAATGTAGGATTTTCAAGAGCGGCTTTTGATTCCTCCTTTGCTCCTCTGCTCCCCGGCTCTTGAGCTCCCTTGCTTTCTTGCTCTCCCAGTATCTTGGTACGACGGGCATCGTTGTATTTGCGCTTGAGCGATCGCAAATCTTTTTTCAGTGATTTCAGTAACTCGCGTCTATCGTTGAGTAATCTCTGCAACACCTGAATCTGCTCATTAAGCTCCTCATACTCTTTGTGTAAGTTTTGCTGTTCTAAATTGGTTAAACGACGCAATGGCATAGCCAAAATCGCATCCGCCTGCACCTCACTTAAATCGAGTCGGTTTTGCAGGCTCATTTTTGCCGTAGTGCCATCAGCAGCACTCCGTAATATCTGTACAACCTCATCTAAGTGAGAAAGTGCTTTGAGTAAACCTTCAACTAGATGCAGTCGGCTTTGAACCTTAGCTAACTCATAAGAGTAGCGGCGGTTCAGTGTCTGCTCTCGGAAACTCAAAAACTCCTGTAACAATTGACGCAAAGTCAGTTGACGCGGTTGTCCATCCACCAAAGCTAAGAGAATCGCCCCAAAGTTACTTTGCAAAGCGGTTTGGTGATACAAATTCTGGAGAACTTCTTGGGGGTTGGTATCGCGTTTTAGTTCAATCACGACGCGCATTCCCTGGCGATCGCTTTCATCTCGCAGATCCGCAATTCCTTGAAGACGACCTTGGTTCACCAGATCAGCGACTTTCTCAATCCAACCTGCCTTATTCACTTGATAAGGCAATTCTGTCACCACAATTGCTGTCCGTCGTTTACTACTCCTGCTACCAGCAACTTCCTCAATTTGGGCGACTCCCCGCAGCACAATACTCCCTTTACCCGTGGTGTATGCTTCTTTGATTCCAGAGTTACCGACAATTTCACCACCTGTGGGAAAGTCTGGTCCGGGAATGATCTCAAATAACTTTTCATCAGCTAAGTCGGGATTATCAATTAATGCGATCAACCCATCTACCACTTCCCCTAAGTTATGCGGTGGAATATTCGTCGCCATTCCCACAGCAATACCAGCACTCCCATTGAGCAACAGAAATGGTAGCTGCGCTGGCAGTACAGTTGGCTCTTGCTGGGAATTATCGAAGTTACCGATAAAGTCCACCGTTTCTTCGCCAATTTCTGTCAGCATTCCCTCGTGGCTGATCGATGCAAGGCGCGTTTCTGTGTAGCGCATCGCTGCTGGTGGGTCATTATCTACGCTGCCAAAATTCCCATGCCCTGCTAGTAAGGGATAGCGACTAGAAAACTCTTGTACCAGCCTAACCAAGGCATCATAAACCGCTTGGTCGCCGTGGGGGTGGTATTTACCTAACACGTCTCCCACCACACGCGCACACTTACGATAAGGCCGATCTGGCGTTAGACCGAGTTCGTGCATAGCATACAAAATGCGCCGGTGAACTGGCTTTAAACCATCTCGCACGTCTGGTAACGCCCGCCCGACAATCACACTCATGGCATATTCTAGGTAAGACCGCTGCATCTCCGTATGCAACGCTGTAGTAATGACCTGTCCCTCACAGAGAAGGTTTAATTGTTTTGCCATGAGTTTTTTTCCCTATATTTCCACTACACAAAATTTGCCGTTAATGAAGACTGCAGCAACCACAGCATAACGGATGAAATACTCTTCATTACACAATCTTGATAGTCAAAGGATAGAAAGCAGTAGTATTATCCTTGTTGACCGAGATTTATATTGATTATTTCAAGCATAGGCACACAACAGTTTTGATTAGGTGCTATTCCCCTTCTCTGACGCGTGCGCCTTTAGTTAAGATGGGCTAACAAAAGTCAAATTCTCATGAAAACTGTTTTGATTGTCGAAGACGATCTGATTAATGCTCGTGTTTTTTCCAAGATTTTGACCAAACGAGGTGGCTTGGAGGTGAAACATACTGAAAATGTAGAAGAGGTCATCAAAATTGCTCAATCGGGGGAAGTTGACATTATCTTGATGGATGTTTCTCTGTCAAGAAGTGTTTACCAAGGTAAGTCTGTTGATGGTATCAAAATTACACAAATGTTAAAATCTGATCCCCAAACAGCTTCCTTACCTATTATTTTGGTAACAGCACACGCTATGGAAGGCGATCGCGAGAACTTTCTCAAACAAAGCGGTGCTGATGGCTACATCTCCAAGCCAATTGTTGACCATCAACAGTTTGTTGACCAAATCATCGCAGTACTACCTAAACAGGACAACTAAACGTACAATTTGGAGCCAAAAACAATGTCCACCCCACGGTAAACTGCACCTAGCACTTTTCCATAGTAGTGTCCTTGAATGAAGAACACATACCTGGAGTAGCCCAACCCCAATATGTTTGTTGGGCTACTGCTTCTTTTACAGAATAATATATATGTACTATTAGATGAGATTTTGAGCAAGTGGCTGCGTCGAATATCAGTCCCAGAAGAGAGCCAGACAACAACTATGTATTCCCCCTCATCTTCCTCATCTTCCTCATCTTCCTCATCTTTTTCATCTTCCTCATCTTCCTCATCTTCCTCATTCCTACAAGTTTCGTGTTCGCTATTGTGGTACACTCCGCTGCCTAATTGTAGGAGCTGATGGTTCTTCACGTTGTTGGAGAGCAGCTTGAATGCCCGGTAATTCTAAGAATTTTTTCGTATCAGACAGCAGGCGTGCGCCCCAGAGATTTTGTTTAAGAAAATCTACATCAGCGTAGCGCTCATCAATGCGGATTGCAGCTTGTCCCATTGCTAGAGCTTGTTGCTGGTCGCCTTTAGTATACAAAGCTACTGCCAATGCAAGTAAAGGCTCTGCCGCTTGTTTCTCAATAGCAACAGCGCCTTGCCATTGCTTAATTGCGCCCTGAATATCGCCCTGTTCGTACAAAATTAACCCAACATTGTTGATGGCGGGCCAGAATTTTTTGTCAAAGGAGACTGCTTTTCTGTACTGAATCACTGCGTCTGGAAGTTTACTCAGCATATAGTAAGCATTGCCCAAATTAAACAATCCCTCTGGATCGTTGGGTTTTAACTTCAAACCCTCTTGATAGTAGTTGGCAGCCTCTTGATACTTTTGCTGCTGAAAGTAAGCCGAACCCAAAGCAAACTGAACATCGCCATTTTTAGGGTTGAGAGATTGTGCCTTTTTCAGGGCGTTGATTCCGCCATTCAAATCTTTGCCTTGCAAATACAAACCACCTAAGAGAAACCAGACTTTATCGTTCTTAGGAGCGAGTTGTGATGCCAACCGCGCTCTTGGTAAAGCTAGTTCAAACTGTTGAAACTGCGCTAGTTGGGCTGCTTCCTTTGCCAAACCTAACCCTTGCTGTTCCAATTTTGCTGCATCAAGTTGCAGTGTATGAGGTACCAGTGCTTGTGCATTTGTCGGTTGAGGTAAACTACACAAACCACAGGCAACCAAAAGAGAAATTAAACCAATCCGTTTAGGCACACTACCGCCTCTTTGCCAAGAATAAAAGAATCTTTCAGCTAGCTTAAACGATTTCCCTGGTTGACGACAGCAAAATTTTACAGACACAAAAACTCAGAATCCATAGCTTAGAATCCACAACTTAGAACTCAGAATGCCTCTGTGGATTCTTTTAGTAGCTTTTGAAGCTGACTTTTCATTAAAAAATACAGTATTTTTACTGGAATTTAACTTTAAGCATTGATCTTGACATTGTTATAACATGGAAATAAATTATTAAGTAAGTACTTACTAATTTATGGCTCGTATACCTAAAATTACCAATCAGCAAATTTTGGAGGCAGCACGTGAAGTTTTTTTAGAAAAAGGCTTCAGCGGATCAACTTTAGAGATTGCAGCACGCTCTGGTGTTTCTGAAGCGTCAATTTTCAAGCGCTTCTCAACCAAAGAAGAATTGTTCTTCACTGCGATGGGAATTCCAGAAACACTTGTATGGGTGAACGAGCTTGAAACTCTTGTTGGCAAGGGCAACCTCAAAGAGAACTTAATTCAAATCTGCTTACGGATTCTGGAATTCCACCGAGAGGTTATGCCTCGAGTCATGATGCTGCAATCACGAGGGAAAATCCCAACACCTGAAATACCAAAGCCAAAGCTTATTCAACATGTCAATGCACTAACTGCTTTTTTAGAGCGTGAGATGAAACAAGGCCGGCTTCGCCATTGCGATCCCAAAACTATTGCTCACCTCTTACTAGGATCTTTGATGAATTATGTTTTGTCAGAGCATATAGGAATGCAAGTAAGTATGTCCACTACTGAGCAAGAGTTCGTGCAGTGTCTTGTAGAAATTCTTTGGCAAGGAATCGCACCAGTCAAACATGAATAGGGTGACACAGCGAAATCTTTTTTTTAGCAAATTAATAAGTAAGCACTTACTTTTAAATTAGGGAGTTGAATTCTATGATGTTGCGTCGCACTGCTGTTCTAACAGTTCTATTCTTCTGTCTGGGTAGCACTGTTGCTTGGGGTATACCATCTCACCTTTTTAAGATATTCATTGCACAAATATCAAATCAACCCTTAGGTTTTGAACTTGGTCAAGTTGAACTGATTGCGGCACTTAATCTCACACCGGAACAACAAAAGCAACTTGACATTGCTTTCAACCAGAATAAAGAGCGAATCAAGCAAAATCAGCAAGCAGTGCAGCAAGGGGTTCTTGAGTTGGAAGCACTTATAGAAGGTACAGCCACACCAAACCAAATTCGCTTTAAACACAGCCAGGTTCAACAGTTGCGGCAACAGCTTGAAAATACATACTTTGAAAATATGTTGGCAATGCGAGCACTGCTGACTCCAGAGCAACGTCGTAAACTGTCTAAATTTGTACAGAACCAGAAAGTGAATTTACACAATCAGTTTGCTGAAAACCAAGATGATTTTCATCTTCTACAGATTTAATAATTGTAATAGAAAGCCCTCAAGTTTCTTTAAGCAAAGCAAAAGATGATCCTCGGCAATTAAAAATTTTACAATACTGGAGCCATTTCGCTGTGCTTTCATTCTGGCTGTGTTTTTACAAAAATTTGCTACTTACGTAAGATTTACAGTGTCCATAATAACTGAAAAAGTCACCCATTCAGGTGAGGTCACAAATCAGCAACAACCAATATTATGAAGGAAAGTAAAGTCAGTAGAATTTTACATATTCATATAGTTGTTGATTTATTAATAACTCTATTTTATTCATGACTAGTGACTCCAAAAGTTGTAAAAACTTCAACTTCTTGGTTTCGCTCCACTAAAAGACACTCAAGTAAAGAAACTTTCATTACAAGCTATTCATGACTACATACTTAGAAATTCCTGTAATTGGTAAAAAACTTAAACATCCACTACGCTGGCTGATTGGTTTGGTGGCAGCTGGTACGTTGGTTGTGGGTACAACGACAACCTACACACTTGTCAATCGTGGGACAAGCAAGCAAGACATAGCTGCACTGACTGTCCCAGTGGAAGCGAAAAATGTCACTGTGCGGATTTCTGCCAGTGGTAAAGTGCAGCCTGTTCAGAGCGTGAATATTAGCCCGAAAAACCCTGGAACACTGACAGAGTTATATGTTGAGCAAGGTGACAAGGTGAAGCAGGGGCAAATTCTTGCCAAGATGGACAGCGCAGATATTCAAGCCAAACTTTCTCAGGCTCGTGCAAACTTAGCGCAGAACCAAGCACAGTTGGAGCAAGCCCTGGCTGGAAATCGTCCTCAAGAAATCGCCCAACAAAGAGCGCGTTTGGCACAAGCAGAGGCGCAGCTGGCTGAGGCTCGTGCAGGTAATCGTCCTCAAGAAATTGCTCAAGCTCAAGCTCTAGTGGACGCAGCTCAGGCAAAGGCGAACTATACAAGCGAACAAGTCAAGCGCTACCAATACCTCTACCAGCAGGGAGCAGAGAGAAAACAATTACTCGACCAAGCTATTAGCGAAGATAATGCTGCCAAGGCGAGTTTGCAAGAAGCTCAAAAACGGCTATCGCTGCAACAAAGTGGCACTCGTTCTGAAGAAATAGCTCAACGACAAGCGGCGGTAGAAGAAGCACGAGCATCACTACAGCTTTTGGAAGCAGGTTCCCGTTCTGAAGAAATTGCTCAACGCAAAGCAGCTGTTGCTGCTGCTACTGCTCAGCTAAAAGCGGAGGAAGTGAATCTAGAAGAGACTATCATCCGCGCTCCTTTCTCTGGAGTTGTGACGCAAAAGTATGCCAACATTGGCGCGTTTGTCACACCAACAACTTCTGCTTCTTCGAGTGCGTCAGCAACTTCCAGTTCCGTTGTCGCCTTAGCACGCGGTTTAGAAGTTCTGGCGAGTATCCCGGAAGCTGATATAGGCAGAATTAAGCAGGGACAGCAGGTGGAAATTGTTGCTGATGCTTATCCTGACCAAGTTTTTAAAGGTCATGTCCGCTTGATTGCTCCTGAAGCAGTTAAGGAAGAAGGGGTGACATTATTCCAAGTGCGAGTTGCAATTGATACTGGTGAAGACAAACTGCGTTCTGGGTTGAACGTGGATATGACGTTTTTGGGTGACAAGGTACAAGATGCCTTGCTAGTACCGACTGTGGCAATTGTTACCGAAAAGGGCAACACAGGGGTCTTGATACCAGATGAAAAGAATAAACCTGAGTTTCGCCCCGTCACAATTGGAGCGCAAATCAAAGACCAAACTCAGATTTTAGAGGGAGTCAAAATTGGCGATCGCATCTTTCTCAACCCACCCGCAGATTACAAAATTCAGCAACGCCAACAACAGCAGAAGAAATGAACATCATAGAAAGTATGCAGATGGCAGGGAAAACCCTGCTGTCCAATAAATTACGTAGTGCCCTCACCATGCTGGGTATTGTCATTGGGAACGCCTCGGTGATTGCCATGATTGGCGTCGGTGAAGGGGGACAAAAATTTGTGAATAAGCAGTTGGAATCGTTAGGACCAAACGTCCTGTTTGTCTTTCCTGGGAACCGGGAAACTCAGCGCATCTCAAATGAAGTGCCGAAAAATTTGGTGCTGGAAGATGCGGAGGCGATCGCCTCTCAAGTACCAACGATAGCAGGAGTGTCTCCGGAGTTAAATGGGAGATATGTAGCTAATTACCGTAACAGAAATACCAATGTCAACATCATTGGCACAACTCCCAGCTTTCCCAAGGTACGGGACTTTGACACTGCCAAAGGTCGGTTTTTTACCGACATAGATATGAAGCGCAACAATCAAGTCACAGTGCTGGGTGCTAACTTAGCAGAAAGATTGTTTGGTACTACTAACCCCGTAGGTAAGCAATTGCGGATTAAAAATGGGACCTTTCAAGTTATTGGTGTCCTAGAAGCCAAAGGCTCAAGTTTGGGAGCAGATTATGACGAAGCAGCATTGGTACCACTTACAACCTCAGCAAATCGACTTGTCGGACGGAATTCTCCCTATGGCATCGCCTTAAATTACATCGTTGCTTCTGCTCGCGATAGCAATAGTGTCGATGCGGCAGAGTTTCAAATCACCAATTTACTCCGTCTAAGGCACAAAGTTATCAGCGAAGATGACTTTACCATCCGCACTCAAAAGGACGCTTTACAAACTCTTGGTCAAATCACGGGTGCTTTGACAATCATGTTGGCTGTGGTAGCAGGTATCTCTCTGTTTGTCGGCGGTATCGGCATCATGAATATTATGCTTGTCTCCGTGACCGAACGCACTCAAGAAATTGGTTTGCGTAAAGCAATTGGTGCAACTGAGCAAGATATCCTGTCACAGTTCATCATTGAAGCGATCATTCTCTCAGCAGCTGGTGGTTTAGTTGGTACCGCAATTGGTGTGAGCGGCGTTATGCTGGTATCAGCGCTAACTCCATTACAAGCAGGAATTTCACCTGTGGCAATTTCCCTTGCAGTCGGTGTTTCTGGCGGTATCGGTTTATTCTTTGGCGTTGTTCCTGCACGTCGTGCGGCTAAACTTGATCCAATCGTCGCTTTAAGAAGTGCGTAAGCAAGTCAAAAAGTATGATAACTAAACGCCCACAAATTTACTGGAAGCGCATAGAAAATACATCATGCTTTATGAAACCACAGATAAACACTCTTATTCGCACAGATGGCTTTTATCTGTGTGCACCCCCCTCATTCCCCCCTACAAAAGAGCAGGGCTGTTTCATTCCATAAGGAGGGAGGATTTGTCAATATCAAAGCGCAATGATTTATGGGACATCCGTGATGGAAAACCTACATTTCGACCCAGGAAATTCAAATTTTCCCGCTTGTAAATCAGAGCGCTCGCGCTCAAGTAACCCTTGACATTATCAGCCTTTGAGGGAATGAAACAGCCCTGCTACAAAAGAGGGGGAAGACAGAGGAAAAACTTTTATTTATTGTCCATCTGTGGTTATTTTTAATTTCAACGCTGAACCTGACTAGTAAAGAAATACTACAAAATTTCTATGGCAAACACTCTATCGGTAACTGACTCCCGCGTTCCCTACCCAGTAAATCAACCAGTCATTATTCGCTTAGAAGATATTTTTAAAGTTTACGGCAGTGGCGAAACTGAAGTGCGAGCGCTTAACGGTGTTAATTTAACTGTAGAGCAGGGTGAATACTGTTCCATCATGGGACCATCTGGTTCTGGTAAATCCACAGCTATGAATATCATTGGTTGTTTGGATCGCCCCAGTTCTGGACATTACTACCTAGATAACCTCGATGTCGCCCAAATGGAAGATGCAGATTTGGCACGAATTCGCAACAAAAAACTGGGGTTTGTGTTCCAACAATTCCACCTCTTATCCCAACTGTCAGCGTTAGAAAATGTGATGCTGCCGATGGTGTATGCTGGTGTAAATTCTGGCGAACGTCGCGACAGAGCAGCCGAAGCACTGAAGCGAGTCGGCTTAGAGAAGCGTCTCAACAATAAACCAACTCAACTTTCTGGAGGACAGCAGCAACGTGTGGCGATCGCTCGTGCAATTGTCAATCGTCCAGTTTTACTTTTAGCTGATGAACCGACAGGCGCACTCGACTCGCGCACAACTCAGGAAGTCTTAGATATCTTTACCGAGCTAAATGCCACTGGTATCACTGTTGTGATGGTAACCCATGAACCAGATGTTGCTCGTCAAACAAAGCGTGTTGTTTGGTTTCGTGACGGTGAAGTCGTACACTCTCACCTCAGCCCATCTGATGTGGGTCATTTGGCAGGATCATAGGTTGCGCGCGTACTCCTCACCGTAAAAAAGGTGGCGATGCAAGAGAGCGCAGTGCCCTTTGAGGGCGATCGCTCTGACTTATGACCTTGTGCTTTCTTGCACTAAGTGATTAGCGAACAGAGAGACTGCTGCTACTGCGGCTAACATCAAGATCACAAGTCCAAACGCTTGTTTGAGTGCGAACTGATCCGCAATCCAACCGAGTATGAATGGCGCTAGAAAAATAGCCATGCCAGTTCCTACGGAGAGACGAGCTGTAGCAATATCAGACTGCGCCTCGGCAGTGCCAAGTGCGAGGGAAAGAATGAGAGGATAGAAGTTAGCAACACCAAGTCCAGCAATAAGTAGACCAAGAATATTCAGTGGAGCAAAAGAACCTAGCCACAAAATAGGAAAACCAAGAAATGTTATTCCTATTGCACTCGCCAAAAGGGTTGCACTTCCTATAGTACGACTGAGACGACTACACACAATGCGTCCTGCAAAACCTGACAATACAAAAACACTCATTGCGCTTGCAGCATCGCTCTTAACCAAGCCAACGCCTGTTTCTAAAAAGTCTGCTCCCCAGAAAAATATGCAATATTCAATTGATACGCCTAAGAACATCACCACCCAACAGATCCAGAATGTTATGGGTAATGTTTGACTCGATGCAGTCACTTCAGCACGATATCGCTCAAGAGTAGGAATCGAGACTCGTCGATATCGTATGCCAATCACAATGAGTGCGATCGCGGCTAAGAACAAGGCGCTACGCCAACCTAATCCCATGCGATGAAAACCGCCGATAAACAGAGGAACTAGGCTGGCGCTAACGCTAGCTGCTACATTCACCTCAGTGAGTGCAACCGCACGATGCTCACGATGGTGATCACAAAGGGCTGCCTGAATTGTAATCGATAGGATGGAGCCTAGTAGTCCCATCAGCAAGACACTTGTCATTGTGAGGGCAACTTGGTGCGAGAGTGCTAAGGACAAAGCCCCTGCTGACAGACCGATCGCTCCTCCCCAAAAAGTAAAATTACGCCCCCATTTCTGCGTCATGCCAGCACTTACTAAACCAGCCAAAATCATTCCCAATGCAAAAGCACTGAAATGCAGCCCACCGACGGTATAACTTATTCCTAATTCATCGCGTAGAAAGGGCATTAACGGACCGAGAGCAGCTTGTAAGTAAGAGAAGTAAGCTGCCATAAAGTAAGCAAGCCAAGTAAAACGATCGCGTATAAACGAAGTTTTTGAAGGCAAAATCATGTTTTTTGCACGAGGAAATGGGAACAAAAACTTCAAATCATTTTAGCTAAATCGGGCAGAAGCCCCACATCCTACACGAAGTGAGGTGTGGGATGAATGTCCGGACAAAAACGAGGCGCACCTGGGACCTATGTTGAGCGTCCGTCAACGCGGAAGCGGGGTGCCCTCGTTTTTGTCAATTTCCGGCATTTTTAACGAGTCAATGAGGTCTTCGATGACGTGAGTCATTGTCGTATCCTTCATTGCAGCGTATAACCGTAACTTATTTAATCTACGTTCACTCATCCGCATTTTAAACCACTCTGTTTTCAGATTTGTACCTACGTTTTACCCACTTTTGCTATACTAACAGATAATAAGGAGGTGATAACAAATGAGGACTGCATACCAATATAAACTACGTCCAACAAAGCAACAAACAACAGAAATAGACAGATGGTTGTCTATGCTTTGCTCTCAGTACAATTATTTGCTAGCAGACAGATTTAATTGGTATGAACATAATCGTTGCCCAGTCAACGCTTGTCCTCTTGTTTGTCATCTTCCAGGGTTAAGAGATAATCCAGACTATTACAGTCAGAAGAAAACGTTACCATTACTCAAAAAGACGCATCCTCATTACAGTGATATTCACTCACAAGTTTTGCAGGATGTAGTCAAGCGAGTTAAAGTAACTTTTGACCGTTTTTTAAGTGGAGATAGCAACGGTAAGAGAAGTGGTAAACCTCGCTTTAAGTCTCGTGACCGTTACCGGACTTTTACCTATCCACAAATGAAGGATGATTGCATTAAAGGAAGCGTGATATGTCTCCCAAAATTAGGAAATATCAAGTTAATCTTGCATCGTCCAATGCCAGATGGGTTTAAGGTAAAAACCGTATCAGTTACGAAAAAAGCTGATGGTTATTATGTAACCCTGAGTCTTGAAGATCCAACAGTTCCAAGTGTTAATCCCGACATTAATCCAGATTCAATGACTGGTATTGACCTTGGTTTGAAGGAGTTTTTAACCACTTCAACAGGTGAAACGGTCGAAATACCTCAGCACTACCGCAAGTCTCAAAAACGTTTACGTGTCATTCAAAAGCGAGTATCACGACGCAAAAAGGGGAGTAATCGTAGACGCAAAGCTGTAAAACAGTTGGGTAAGCAACACAAAAAAGTTACCGATAAACGGAAGGATTTTCACTTCAAAACAGCCAAAGAATTGCTGTCAAAATACGACGTTGTTGCTCATGAAGACCTCAACGTTAAAGGACTTTCAAAGTCACAGCTTGCCAAGTCTGTGCATGATGCTGGATGGTCAAGCTTCCTGTCAATTCTAACCACCAAAGCCGAAAATGCTGGGTTGTTGGTAATAGCTGTGAATGCTTCTGGCACATCACAAGACTGTTCTAGTTGTGGGGTGAAAGTTCCTAAAAGGCTGCATGAAAGATGGCATTCTTGTCAATGTGGATGTAGTCTCGACCGCGACCACAATGCAGCCAGAAATATAAAAAATAGAGCGCTGGGGCATCGCGTTCTTAAAGCTCAGTCAATGTCCGACGGGATACCGGGAGTCACTGAGAAGCCTACACTGTACTGTACTCAGTCAGTGTAGGAGTATGTCACATGTCCTTGCTTTCAGTATCAGGCTTAGGAAACACCACGCGCTGCACCCGATGAACCAAGGTTGAGGAAACAGAGAACAGCGTGAATCCGATGAGTGGGTGAAGTACTCCCAAAGGTAAAGGTGAATTCAGGTGAATCGTGAGAAATTGCAGTCCAAGCAGCACTGGCATACTTGCCGTGAGCCTCCGCACTCGTTGAGGAAACGGACTCAAGTACACCCATAAGAGCAGGAGCAGTGACAGTCCGCCATACCCACGCACTAGCCAAACATGAATGTTCCACCACTGGGGATTGTAAAAATACGCCAGTCCAACCGTCAACACTTGGGCAGTTAGGCAGAGGTTGAAGAATACAGCGATCGCAAGAAAGCCTACCTGAATCCACCGTGCAGGTGGTTGTATGCTATCAGTACCAAAATTTGTTGCCATAATGAGAATTCTTCAGGTGAATCTGTGGAGTATTGCTGGAGGAGCAACGCGAAAAAGTAGGGTTATCGACGAGCATCGCGCTACTCCCAGAATGAAACGCTAAGCTAATCGTCCTTTAAGTTCCATATTGGAATTTAAGAAAGCCTTTGTGGGATGGGCATCTTGCCCGTCCAGTTATCGCAGAATAAATGTACATCAGCTTACTAATGAGTGCCTAATTCTACTGCAGCAAGTGCCTCGACTGGTGTGTCAGGAAGGCTACCCCACTCATTCCAAGAACCGTCGTAATTGCGTACATTCTGATAGCCCAGTAAATACTTCAAAACAAACCAAGTATGGGCGGAGCGAGCACCAATTGCACAGTACGTTATCACTTCCTTGTCAGGAGTGATGCCCTGACTGCTGTATAAAGCGTACAGTTCTTGACCTGATTTGAACGTCTCATCTTCGTTCAGAGCTGATTCATAAAAAATGTGGACTGCACCTGGAATATGCCCTGCGCGCTGAATTCCTTCTGGTGGTTTCATGGTAAACAATTCACCGCAATACTCTTGAGGTGTGCGTACATCGACCAAAACGCGGTCTAAGTTGCCAATAGCTCCTTGCACTTGCTCCCGCAGCGCCCGTATGCTTGAATCGGGTTCCTGTGCTGTATAAGTGGTTGTCTTGATGGTCGGGATTTCGCTCACCAGAGAGCGTCGTTCGCCAATCCATTTCTTGCGACCACCATTCATCACTCGCACATCCTTATGACCAAATACTTTCAGGAACCAAAAAATAAAAGCGGCACTAGCATTATGGTCGCCATAGACAATCACAGTCGTGTCGTTGGCGATACCTGAGTGCGCGAGCAGTTTTTCCAACGCCACTTTATCAAAATTGATACGGTAATCAGGCAGCAAGATGGTGAATCCGTTCCAAAAGACAGCACCTTTAATGTGACCAGAGTCATATGCTGTTGCATCCATATCCACTTGGATAAGACGCACTTTGGGGTCGCTCAAATGCTCAGCGACCCATTGGGTGTCTACAAGAACTTCAAGATGAGCGTAATTTACCAATGACATTCGGCGTGACTCCTTGCTCTGTAACTGTGATGAGGTTAGAGTAAGATTGATTTTCTGACGCGCCTAGTCCTCGAACGAGTACATTTTGTAGCAACGATGATGGCAAATTCTTTGCAGTCTTTATTTGGGGCGATCGCCTCTGCTCGTGACGAACAAGAACTACGACAGCACGTTATGGTTAAAGTTGGCGAGTACTTTGTTGCCCATCGTTGGGGGCTTTTTTTCTTTGATAAACTTCCCTCTGTCGATCCCAATCTTCCAAGTATCGTTAAATTAGCTTTATCTGTAGAACATAATCCTGTCTTGCGCTACGTGGTTGAGCACCATGCCCCCGTTCACGAAGAATTGCTGTTACCTGCTGGGGTATGGAAGATAATTTGCCCGCGTTCTGATCATGGGCATGTAATGGCTGGACCTATTGTCAGCAATGGTCATCTTGTCGGCGGAGTTGGTTTTACCCGCGTTCGAGGGACTGATCCTTTTAATACTCGGGATTTGGCTGATCTGTGTGCCCTCTGCCTTCATCTGTCCACTTGGCTAACAAAGATACAGTCGCAACCAACTTTATTCAATTCTCCAAATATTAAGCGTTTAACACCGCGTGAAATTGAAATTGCCGAACTGGTGGCACAAGGGCTAACAAGTGCTGAAATTGGTGCAGCGCTTTGGATTACAGAAAATTCTGTTAAGCAAGCCCTAAAACGGATGTTCCGAAAGCTTGAAGTTTCGTCTCGTGCTGAGTTAGTAGGGCGGCTTTTCTCAAACCACTTGGCTGTCCCCATCCAAGAAACACGCAGTTTATCCTAAGTTGTCATATAAGCTCTGTCAAATGCCCAAGAATTAGTCATCTTTGCTTATTGAAACTTTTGTAGGAGCCTGTAGTATATTAAAAAACTACAAATGTATTTGTCTGTAGTGTAATGCTGATCTACAAACGCGATCTCAAAAATGTTGACTGGGAAGAGATGAAAACAACGCTCAGTCAAGATAAATTTGACAACGGTAGAAGCCCTGAATAGCTTAGAGCGTCGTTTGCCAACAGTTATGCGACTTGTATCGCTTATGCAGATAATCGTATTATTGGAACCGCTCGCGTGCTATTTGATGGTATTTGTAATGCTTACGTAGTTGATGTCTGGACATTTACGCCCTATCGCCGTCATGGAATTGCCAGCACAATGATGCGACTGCTATTGGACGAGTTACAGGGTCAGCATATTTGTTTATTTACAGATACTTTGAACTTTTACAAAAAACTTGGCTTTACCAAAGGAGAGACTTGTATGGAAAAGGTTATCGGTAAATGGTTGGTCAATACATCAGTAACACAGAGTTAATAATTTTCATTAAATGGCTAATAACTAACTGCTCATGGTTATTAGCTATTAGCCATTAGCCCCTACTGACTAAAGGCTTGACGTTTTGCCAGTTTCTGCTTGCGTTTCAATCGGCTTAACGTCGGTGTAGCCCATTTCACCGACAATTGTCCGCAATATAGACATTTGCTCTTCAAAATCCAATCCTTCTATTTGGGAAAGTACATTATTAATTGCGTCAGTTGCTTTGTAGTTTTCTGGCATGTCAACCACTTGCTTGCCCATAGATACCGCCCAAATATACCAAATAAAGAGCTGGTTGTTTTCTTTTATTGCACCATAGGCACGAGAATATTCCGTATCATCGCGGTTGACAATTTGCCGCATGATTGAAAGTTGTTCGTCATCAGACAATTCATAATAGTTTCCTAAGAGCTTTGGCGCTAGTTCTGGTTCGCCAGCGGCTGGGGCTGCTGGAGTAATTGAGTCCCCCATTTTCTTATAAACAAAATACAACCAAGCGAGTTTGGCGTCGGTATCTAAACCGTTAAATCCTTCTACCACTTTTTGAGTTTCATTGCTTAAAGCTTGAGGAACATTTTTATCGTAACTTGCAGTCATAATTTATCTCCAGAGCTATTTAATATGTCAATCTAGGGGTATCAGAGTTTCAGAATCAGTATCGCCCCCCAAACGAAAGAGTTTTAAAAATTGGAGAAATATGGTTTTATATACCTTTTAATAGAGGTAAAAGTCTATCCATGGATGCCAAGGAAAGAAGAGCTTTCTTTGTTAGAATGCGGCATTGATAGAGAAATTTTTGGAGAAGTGAATAATGCCAGAAGAAATAAAACCCAACGAATCACAAGCTCCTACTCACGATGCACAACTAGCCGCCCAAAACATAGCAAGCGGTGAAGAAAAAACTCCAAGCGTCGATATGGAAGCAGATTATGAAGCTGCCCAACGACTCAGCGTCAGTGAAGTTGACCGCACTGGTGAAGGTGCAAAAGCAGCCCAAGAGGCGACTGCACCTAAGCAGGAAGTGAGCGAACCTCAACAGACAACCACGCAAGCTCAGCCAACTGGTGATCCTAGTGATTACGTAGATATGGCGAAGGAAGTTGGTGGTTCTCCAAGTGAAGGTGGAACTAATGTTACTGACGATTTGGTAGAAAAAGCTAAGGAAAAAGGTCAATCGAAAAAGTAAATTTGTCTGTAGTTAGTAAAAAATCAATTTTAAAAAAGCTCGACCTAATATAGGTCGAGCTTTTAACAATTTTGTGATATGTGTCTTTTGAAGTATTAAGAACTACTTGATAGAATTGCCTGCTTTCAGGAGCAGATCTCCAAGTTGCTTCACCTTAGTAGCAACATCACCTGTTGCGTCAGCACCTGCACCCTGTGTGTCCTCGCCCAAATCGACGAGAATCTTAGAAATTGTTGCTTTGTCACCACTTTGGAGCGCCTGTTTGAGTTCACCCAAATCTTCTGCAATATCATTTCCTTGGAGTTGTTGTTGCCAACTGTCGATCACAGCGATCGCTTGTTCAGCAGGTATGGAAGTCAGACCTCCTTGCAAGGCAGAGATGGTGGCATCAAGATTAGCGCTTTGCTTAGCGTCAGCCATAACTATTTTCCTATGCTAAGTGTTTTTTCGTGAATGACTCGGAACCTTGGTAGTGAAAACTACTTTCATACCAACCTTTATTTTTCTTAATATAAACACTAAAAACCTCACTCTAGAGAGGTAGATATACTTGTATAACTTTTAATATATTTACAGATTGACAAATAATGTGTAATAGTCATTATAATTAGGGAATGTATTTAATTCTTATTCAATTTTAATAGCAGAGATTCCTGTTACTGAGCTAGATCAAACTTATTTAATTTGTAAAAATCACACATATTAAGATTCCCGACTTCTTGAAGAAGTCGGGAATCTGATTGTTCACGGTGTTTATACGGCTTATGATTTACGATTGCTATATATCAATTAATCATAGTTTTGCAAGAAATCTGTTTTTTTCAATTATCTGGGCTTAACCCTTTGATTACTTCCAACAATTCGTAGGGTTCGTGAATCAAAAAATCTGGATTTTGTTTTGCTAGCACTTCCTGTGAATTAAAACCCCAAGTCACTGCAATTACCTTAATATTTGCTTTCTTCGATGCTTCTATATCTCTGGTTTCATCTCCAACATAAATAACTTCTTGAGGCTTGATTTGTTTTTGTTTTAATACGTTATTAATGATTGTTGTTTTTCCAAAGATTGTGACGCCTGAATAGACAAAATCAAATAAGTTATCTAAATCATTGACTTTGAGAAAATCTGTAACATTGTCTTGAGAATTAGAAGTTATAATTCCTAGTCTGTAACCGTTATTGTTAAGCACTACTAAGGTTTCTTTAATTCCTGAAATTGGCTTTAATTCTTTGATTTTACTTTTTAACTCAGATTTTACTTTTTTGACTAAAAAAGGTATTTTCAAAATTGAAATTCCTGAGTACTTGATGATTTCCCTAGAACTCAAGTTTCTCAGGAGGGCAAGTTCCTCTTGAGTGATTGGTATATAGCCAAACTTTTCAGCTAAACGATTGGCAATACTTACCAAAGCATCTACGGTATCAGCAATTGTGCCATCAAAATCAAAAATAATTACTTTCTGGGTCATTCTTTCGCCTGATGGAATGCGTTTAGATTAGCACGGGCATTCCGTCGTAACATATGTGGCTTAATTCGCCGCAACGCCGATGCCGGAAATTGTCTATCCCACTCTTGATCTGAGATTTGCGCTAATTCTACCAGCTTGGGCGCAACATTCCCAGAGTATGGCTCAAACTCTGCAACATCTGTTTCTTTGGCGAAGCGCTGATTCCAAGGACAAACTTCTTGGCAAATATCACAACCAGCAACCCAGCCCTGTAAATGGGGTGTCACTGTCTGGGGCAATTCTTCATCTCGATTTTCAATTGTATGATAGGCAATGCAGCGATTGGCATCCACCACAAAAGGCTGGGTAATCGCGCCTGTCGGACAAGCTTCCATACAACGAGTACAACTACCGCAGTGTTCTGTATGCGGGCGATCGCTCTCCAACTGCAAATTCGTCAGCACTTCCCCTAAAAATACCCAAGAGCCATACTCTCGTGTTATCACATTACCATTCTTGGCAATCCAACCGATGCCAGCTTTTTGCGCCCATACTTTATCTTGCACTGGACCTGTATCTGCATAGTATCGTGCTTGAATGCCTTCATCAAGTCCTTGCAGCCAACTTGTCAGTACCTTGAGTTTTTTGTGCATGACTTTGTGATAATCCCGTCCCCAAGCATAACGGGAAATTTTAGCGTATTCTCTTCCTTCGGGACGCTTTTGAGGCGTGTAGTAGTTAAGGGCGACACTAATTATAGTTTGCACCTCTGGCATAACCTTACGAATATCTTGGCGCTTGGGATTTGCCATCCATTCCATGTCGGCAGCATAACCAAGCGCTAGCCAAGCTTGCAATCTTTGCACTTGTGTTACATCTTCCCCGTCTACTGCAGCAATTCCAACCTTATGGAATCCCAACTCTAGAGCTTTCTTTTTCACCTCAGTGCTGTTTGTTCCCGGGGATCGATTCATTTCTCTTATTTTAATTTGCCTACTGTCTGGCTCTTGTATTCTACACCATTCAGTCAATACACCTATTTCTTTTTGCTATTTTCCCTATTTGTAAATTTTATTTGCAATTTGTAAACAAATGATGCAACATGTAAATCGAGAGGCAACAAAAAAAATACAAGCCTCCTACTGATTTGCAGCGTAATAACTATTTGACTGTGGGGCAATCATGACTTTTACAACTGATTCAGCACAAAGCCGTTACCCCAATCCTTTCAATTACAGCACTCAGCCTGGTGATGTTGTACTTTCCGTGGCTGTGTTCCAAAGCTTAAGCGTGGATGACCAGTTGGCAGTACTTTGGTATGCTTACACAGAGATGGGTCGTTCCATCACACCAGCAGCTACAGGTGCAGCGCGTTTACAGTTAGCCGAAGGTCTGTTAAATCAAATTAAGCAAATGTCTCATGATGAGCAGTTACAGGTGATGCGTGACCTGGCTGCTAAGAGAAATACTCAAATTTCTCGCTCCTACGGTATTTTGAGTAACAATACCAAATTGGCGTTCTGGTACGAATTATCAGAACTTATGGTTCAAGGCTTCGTCGTTCCTATGCCTCCTGGCTATCAACTTTCCCGTGATGGTGTCAAAGTATTAGAAGAACTTAAGCAACTCGATTTTGGTCAACAAATTACTGTTTTCCGTAAAGTAGTAGCTGACATGGGTGTTGATCCCCTAGCTGACTAATCTTCCTTCCAGCTTCTCCCAACCTTCCATATTCCATTCCTCGTTCCCAGGCTGTTTTGTCTGGGAACATTTTTTATGTATAAATAAAATTACACAAAAATTTCTGGCTGCGGTAGAAAAGGCTACCAGCTTTATTCAAGTTTTTTAATTTATTGAAGTGTAGATAAAAGTGTGGGTAACAAGCGCCATTTGGGCGGCATAGTGAGTTTTAACGCCTCATGCACGGTTTTGAAGAGCAACTTTCTTTGGGTGACTGTCCTGCTGAGTTTAACTCCCTTGCTACTCAAGCCCTAATTCCCACAAAGTACATAAGTTGATTGTGCTTACACCTATTAAAAATACAAACACACATAAGGAAAGCTCCCCCAATACGGTTTGTATAGCGACACGATGCGGCAATACTTTTCGGATAATACTTGATCCCCCCCTAGCCGCCCTTAAAAAGCAGGGAACTATCTACCCCCTTTTTAACAGTTACCAGTTATCAGTTATCAGTTATCAGTTATCAGTTTCATCCGCAGGGTTTAAGTCCCCCACCAATTGAACCAGATAGCGTTGGTGGCGGGTTTAAATCCCCCACCATAGCAGGCGTTACTGTTCACTGTTCACTGTTCACTGTTTTAAGGGGGTTGGGGGATCTCATACAGCGCAAACATCACTAACCGAACCGTATTGGCTACCGCCTTACACCCTGTCTGGGAACAAGATGCTACTTCCACCATAGGAATGATTTATGCTTATTTGGGCAATATACCTCGAAAGTTGCTTTCGAGTCCGCTGGCTTTTGTATTCAAATAAATTGTGAGCTAACGTGATACAGGTAAATCTATGGCAGCTGCTGAATTTACACCCACAACTGTAGATGAAACACTCCAAATAGAGGGAATTACAGAACCAACTATACTGCGTTATTTCCTAAGCTTGAACACAGGGAAGTTTGAGGAAACTGCTGCTTTGTTTGCAGAGGATGGTGTTATGCATCCGCCGTTTGAATCTGGTTTTGTGGGGCGAGATGCAATTATTGGCTATCTGCAACAAGAGGCGCAAGACGTGAAAGCTTATCCCCGTGAAGGTGTCAGCGAGACACTGGATGAGGAGCAAATCCAATTTCAGGTAACAGGCAAAGCACAAACATCTTGGTGTGGTGTTAATGTCTTGTGGACATTTATCCTCAACCAACAAAAAGAAATTCTTTATACAAGAATAAAACTTTTAGCCTCTCCCCAAGAGTTACTCAATTTGCGGCGGTGAAGAGACTGACACAGAAACGCACCTGATGTGAAGACCTTTTGGAAGCGCGTCAGGTGCGTCTCATTATCTGGGCGTCTTGTTGAGCTACTTAGTAACTGCTGCTTGCTGAAAAGAACGCATGAGCAACTTTCGTCCTAGTTCGATATCTTTAGCGGCACATTGCCAATCTGGGTGCGCAGTCATCAACAAACTATCTAAAGTTTCTTGGTCAAAGAGATGCCAGACCCAAGCGTTATTGATTTGGTCTTCAACAGCATAACAGTTTGGGCTGACACAGTGAATTGTGCAAGTACTGGCAACTCTAGCCAAAGTCATTTGTTCTCCAGGTTGTAGCGCCCGAAACTCGCGGATAGTCTGCTTCAACTCACTTATCGAGGACACCGTTAATCCAGGAATCGCTAGGGTGAGATTTGTGTCTCCATTTACCGCAATCCAGTAATGACGACTAGGATCAATTCCCTCAAGCCAAGGTAATTCATCATCGAGGCGATAGCGGGGTGACAAACAAATCGAGGCTTCCATAGGCGAAATCATGATTTTGTTATAAAATGATTGTTAAAATTCGGCACTGGACGTTGGATTAAGGCGATCGCCATCTTATCGCACGCCCTCCTATGACAGAGTCATTTTGCAAAGCTACATAATCTAGCTCTGCAAAATGAGAAAAAACAAGCTTCTATTCTAATAATTAATGATTAGAAGCTATAGTTCAAATAAACTTAGCAAAAGTTATTAACTTTCTTAATATTTCTTAAAACTGTTTGTGATGTTGCTCTATAAGGTGGCTGGCTCTTGACCCCTCGGCAATAGCTGCGGGGATGAAAGCCGCGCCCCGTAGGTTAAAGCCTACTGTGAAGATTTTTGTTTCATCTGTTAAAATTGAAACATGACGCGTTACAACGCGAATCCATTGTAGGAAAGTCTTCCGCATCCATGCTCAGAAAACCGGGAAAGACACTGGCTTTGGGGAAAAAGACAAAGACGAGTGAGAAATGTCTTTAACCCAAAATCAAATCCAGCAATTTTACCCGTCTCAAATTTGATTTCTGGCTCATGAACAGTGTCAACCACAACAACCATAAACAATTCACCCAAAGGTGTGCGTTTAATGGTTAGTGTTTTGACTGTTCCCTCCCAACTTCTAGATTTCCAAAATTGATAAACTCGATTCCCAATTTTAACCCTGTTACGACTTAAAAATTTATACCCTGCTTGTTTGAGGGTGAATGATTTATACTTCTTAACTTTCTTGAATCCTGGTGGACGAACCCCTTTTTTGTTGTGCTTAAAAAATAATTGGTATGCTTTCGATTGGGCGTTGACAGATATCCTGTACCGCTTGAGAACCTACTAACTGCCAAAATGGATTGCGTTTCCGCAACTTGGCAACATGAGACTGAAGTTTCGCACAACTCAAATGTTTGCCCCAGATCCGGTAGTACCGACTCGGAAGAGCAATACAATGGTTGTAGATAACCCCAGCAGCGTTAATCGACTGCTTGAGGTATTTATTCCGCTTGTGTGAGTACAACTTAAACTTCAGTGTTTTCATGATAATATTGTATATCAACCAGATATACAAATGCAATGAAGAAGAGCGTCTTTTTTAGATTGACGGATGAAGAGTTCACAAAGCTAGAATCGTATTGCGAAGAAACTGGAAGATCGAAATCAGATGTTTTAAGAGAACTCATTAGAAGCCTAAAGACAAAGAGAAAGCCGCTCCTTTAGGACGGGGCTTTAAACCCAGTTTTCCGGTAAAAAACTAAATTTTTAGACCCATCTGAGGAGGGACGCTTCTTGGATGTAAAACAAAAATGCCTGTGGAAACGGTAGTAGCGGGGAGTAAGTCACGAGGCTGCTCTAGTTAAGAGTTTAAGAAGCAGGAAGAAAGGTGTAACAGCACGGCAATAGCTAAGCTGTGGAACAACTTTTGAGAATCCCTGTGGTTTTAGCCCTGGGAGGTCGTCAATTAGGGCATTTAGCAGGAGTTGAGCCCGAAGGATTGGCACCTGAGGTATGGGAGATGAGCGTTACTTGCCCTTTGCCGTTGAACACCCAGCCAGTTGCAGGTACAATTGCCACAGCGTCAGGTTTAGATGGTGGTTTAGCTGCGGGTAATTCTGAGCGTTGCTGCTGTGTTGTAATTTCTGAAATGCGAGTATCTAGCCATACCACATCAGTGCTGAGGGGTTCGTAAGGGCTAGGAGGCAAACCGCCGCGTCCGGTAACAATAAATTGATTGCCCCCTAATCCGGCAAACGCGGCACATCCACCAGTGTCAATTGGCGCTGAGACATCAGCGACAACTATGGGCAGTTCCACTAATCCCCGGCTTGGATCTACATTGGGATTGTTGATGAGTACAGTGCCATTAAATTGAGGTCCCGCTTGAGAAAGCGCGTTAATCTCACTGAGCGTTTCATCTCGCGTCACAAAACGGCTGATTTCAAACCCATACACGCCAGAGCTAGTAATTGTGATCTCACCTCCCTGTCCTTGGTCAGCGGTAGCAACAATATCACTGTTTTCATTATTGACCGTGACGACAAAGCCATTCGGGCTAGAAATGGTAATGTTGCCGCCCTTGGCATTATTATCAGCTTTAGCAGATATCTGACTTTGGCGGCGCATCAAGATGTAATCTCGCACGTTCAAATTGATATTTCCGCCTTCACCAGATGCAGTTGCTGCTTGGAGTTTTCCTTGAGTGTCGAGAAAGATAGAGTTAGCTGTGATTTTTAGTAAGCCAGCATTTCCTTGACCATCACTACTGACATTTATTTGTCCGCTATCTTGAACTTGCAACTTTCCAGTAGTAATCTCCACGTTTCCACCTTTACCTGTGGAAGTCCTAGATGTATTGGCATATACCCCACTAGGATCGCTATAGCCTTCATTACGTATACTCTGTGCCTGTCTCCTATCTCTGTTTTGTACTTCGTTCAATATTTCATTGAACCCAGAAATATTGCCGGAGATAGTGATGCGGTCTGTGTTGTTGAAGGTAATGTTACCTGCATCACCACTGCTAGAGGTAGTGGTGCGAAGTTTGCCGCCCCCAGTCAATTCCACTACCTTAGCATTCACATTGATATTACCGCCCCCAAAAGCTCCTTGAGTTTCTGCCCTTAAATTCCCACCATCTGCTATACGTAAACTTCCATTTGGAACATTGATGTTAATATCACCAGCCTTCCCTGTGGCATTTCTCCCAGCACTTGTCCGTAGACTACTAAATAAAAAACTTCCTCCGCGAGATTTTCCAATCAATGAAACTGGAAGCCTGCCTGAGATTTCTACTGCATCTGTAGCATTGATCTCAATCTTACCGGAGTTGCCACCCAAGTCACTTGTTGCTCTCACCTCCGATCCATCAGTTATGGAAACAGACCGCCCAGATATGTTTATATCACCAGCATTGCCTTGGGGAGAGACGAAGTTTGCTGTAGATCCGACGTTCGTGGAAACCAAGCTACTTTGCACAAATACAGGACCAGAGGATTTTAATGTGATGTTTCCAGAATTCCCACTAACAAAGCTTGTAGTAACAAGCGAGCTATTGTTTGCTAAAGACACGGACTCATCACCTTGCAGTAATATCTGTCCTCCACCGTTAAGTCGGGAAAAGGTGCTGGCAGTAATATAAGCATTGTCTAAAGAGATAGAACCCTTGGCTATGAGTGATACATTTCCAGCACCTTGACCAAAATTGGTATTGTAGGTGGAAATTACCTTATTCTCGCCTTGTTCACCCCGCCCAATTAAAGAAATGGAGCCATTGGTGGCTTCTAATGATACGTTGCCGCTACGTCCCCTTCCAAAAGTAAAGTTGTTACTGTAGGCACTTGCATCAATTGCAGGTTTATCATTTGAAGGATTTGTACGATTAGCAAAATTCGTTTCATAAGCCGGATTATCTATTCTAATCTCACCAGCTTTAATATTGATGTTACCTGCATTGCCGTTCCCCAAAGTCCGGGTGCGAATTTGTCCGCCATTCACCTCTAGTTTACTGGCATTAATATTGATGTTGCCAGCGTTACCAGTAGCACCACTCTCCACCACGTTGTTGAGTTGGCTATCCTGAATCATTCTCACCACCCCTGTCGCATCCAGCGTCACATCTCGTGAAGATGAACCAACTGGTTGTGACCCTTTAATTCCAGCAGAAATGCGACTTCCTCCGGAAATATCTATGTTCCGGGCGGTAACTGCTACACTACCCTGACCTGTATTAGCGACATCAACTTTAGCTGCATTGGTGAGGGAAACATCTGCTCTGGCTGCATCCTGTGGAACACTCAAGGAAAAATCATTACCATTTAGATTCAAGCCTACTGTTCCTGAACCAGCAACTCCTGCTAACTCAACTCGACCATTTAAAGCCTGCAACAAGCCGCCATCTAAACTTACATTACCGCCAACAAGTGCCAAACTTTTACCCGATTGTACCTGTAACTGCGATTGATTTCGGATGCTGGCGGGACTTGCGCCAAATTGCAAACCAAGAGGGACACTGATAGTTAAAAGAGGTGTTGTTTGGGGAGCAGTCGCACTAAACTTTGTACCATCTGCAAAATTTAGACTTTCGGCTGTACTTGCAAAGAATGAGCCACCGATATTTAGCGAAGCATTAGGACCAAAAATAATTCCATTGGGATTAATTAAAAATAGGTTTGCTGTACCTACGGTGCGAATTAACCCATCAATATTAGATATAGACCCACCCGTCACCCTACTAATGATGTTCCCAATGTCAACCGTATTATTAAAGAAAGCTTCGCTACCAGTGGAAACAGAAAAATCCTTGAAACTGTGGAACAGATTACTGCCAGCTTGTGTTCCTCCTGTAATGTTGAAGGTCTTCCCATTGATGTTGACGATGGAATTATTGGGTAAAGTGCTATCTGGGGTGATTTGGGCTACTGCACTTGTAGAGAAAGGCAATACACAAGCGATCGCCCAAAGGGCAGTGGCTTTGCCAATCGCTATACCCAAAAACCAACCACAACGAGTACTCATTGCCGACATTGCCTTGCTCCACCACAAGCAGTTGCTGAACCAAGGTTACAAACACTAATGTCAAATAAATTGCATCAATCTTAAGTTACCTTTGCCTAATTTTCAATCTTTGGTTAGAGTTTTGCATGAAACTCGGTATTTTCTTTACAAAAATTGATTAATCTATTGGCGGCAGTAATATAACGTGAGTTCGACAAACCTCACCGTTTCATTGAAACCGGAAAAATCTGCCAGCCTCATTACAAGTTAACTAGTTTAGGGTTCACGATCTTGACGGAAAAACCGCCCAAACTGTTAACTAGTATACAAAATCAATCAATTTTTAAGGGCGGTTTTTCCGGAGGCTGGCAGATTTTTCTACGTTTAGACCCAACCCTCCCAACCTCCCTCTCCTTTTAGGAGAGGGAGGAGCAACATTAGAATCAGGATTTGAAGCCCCTCTCCTACGAGGAGAGGGGTTTGGGGTGAGGTCTGCTTTGACTTCGTCGAACTCACGTTAATATATGCATTGCTGTGTATTTTGTATCAGCAACGCCCAGACATAGGTTTGTATTCAGCATAAAGCGCGAAGCGCAGCGTCCCGGAGCGAAGGCAAGGGCTATCACCTGTAGTCAACAAATGAAATCAACAATAAACTATACAGGTTGGGGTGCGCGTTGAGTGACTTTTGGCAAAGTCACTTCTAACTTCAGACAGTTAGCACCATCAACTTCTAACTGGTACTCCACCTTGTCCATAAGACGATGCATAATTAGCCAACCATAGCCCCCTTCTTGTCTGTCTGTAGGATTTGGAGGCAAATAGCTGGATACATCGAAGCCTTTGCCGTGATCCCAAACTTCCAGAACAATATCGGTATCTTTTAGTTCTAAACGAATTAAAACTGGCAGATAAGGCTGATCCTTATGAGCATGACGCACCACGTTAGAGTAGGCTTCCACCAAAACCAGCCGCAAGCGACTTGATTGCATTGACCAATCAACTGAACCTTTAAACTGGACTTCCAAGCATCCTAGCAACCAGTTTTCTACTATGGTTAAAAACTTCAAGTCGCTTGGTACATGAAGCTCACTTTTCATCACTTAGAAAACCTCCAGCGAAAGTATAGTTTGGTCATCTTCTTGAACTAAGTTGTTTGCCTGGATACGCGCTAGTAAATGGTTAAGATCAAGTGGTTGCCTTTCCATCTTAAGGAGTTGCCAAAGACCTTCTTGATTCAGCATAGAACGGCTGACTCGTTGCTCGCTATCCACGGAATTGAGGTATAAATTAGTGCTTTTTAAGACTTTTGATTCAGTAATACCATCACTCGCTAGCAGTAGGATATCTCGGGGTGCAAGAACCAACTGACTAGACTTTGCCTGCCATATAGGGAATATACCTAGGGGAACGCTGCGTACCTTAAGATACTGGGGGTTTTTTTCCACGGTCGTCTCTTGCCGTGACCACAACAGGGGATATATATGTCCTGCATTAGCATAAATGAGTTCCCTGGTGGTGGGAGTATAACGAGCTAAGACGAGGGTGATAAAGTAATTGTTGCTGATCAAATCATCACTGAGAGCATGGTTGAGATTTTGCATGACCACATTCGGCAGAGGTGGTGATTCTTGAGACAACTCTCGGCGCAATACCGAAATGGCACTAGCCATGAACAAAGCCGCTGGGACACCCTTACCAGAAACGTCTCCTACCGCCAACCACAAGTCTCCTTTGGGATGGGCAAACACTTCAAAAAAATCCCCTCCGACTTCACGAGCTGGCTGGCAACAGGCTTGTACTCTCACACCCTTGATGTCCGGCATGGTTTGGCGCAGCAGGTTGTTTTGAATTTGGCGAGCAACTTCCAACTCGACGCGGATTTGCTGTTGTTTCTCTTGAAGGCGTTGATAAAGTTTTGCCTGGGAGAGGGCTAAGGCTGCTTGTTCGGCAACACCTGCAATGAGCTGGATGTCTTCTTCTTGCCAAGAACGAGCATGGTGATCATGGTTAAGGGCAAGAACAGCAAGCAGGTTTTGCTGGTATATAAGTGGTACTATCAGTTGCTGACAGGCTTTGTCATCTTGTGTATACTGAGCAAGTTGATATTGACGGCTTTCCAAAACCTTCTCAATCAAAGGATTTGGATCGAAATAACAACTCGATGCTAAAGATTTCGGATTTTGGTAGCAGAACTGGTCTAGTGTGAGGCGATCGCCCTCCACTGGTCTCAGCAGGCAATAACTAGCTTCAAAAGCCTGTCCTATTGTTGCTACAATTTTTTGTAGCATACTGTTGTAGTCTAAAGACTCGCGAATCGCTGTTGTGACTGCATTAAATAAAGATTCTCGCCGCAAGGCGCGACTCAATTCTTGTGTGCGTTTTTTGACAACTCGATATATGTCTGCTGCTTGCTCAACAACTGCCTTAAGTCGCTCGGGTTTCCAAGGTTTAGTGATGTACTTGAACACCTGACCAGAGTTTATCGCCTCTACCAAATCTTCGACATCGGTAAAACCAGTCAGCAAAATCCGCATTGTATCAGGAAAGCGCTCCACAGTTCTACCGAGAAATTCTGTGCCATTCATCTGTGGCATTCTTTGGTCAGAGATAATGACAGCCATCTCGCCTTCTTTGTCCAAGATATCCAGCCCACTGAGAGCATCAGTTGCTCTATACACCTGAAAGTCTCGTCTAAAAGTGCGGTAGAGTAAATCAAGATTATCAGGCTCATCATCTACCACCATGAGCTTCAGTCTGGCTACCTCTATCTCAGTCATACTTGAGTTGACTTTCTAGATGCAATGAGTACCGAGGTAGCGTTTTGTTGCTGCCTCCTGATGATTGAAAAAGAATGCAGAATGCAGAACTCAGAACTCAGAATGCAATGAGTAGGGGATTGGGAGCCGCTAGTCATTGAAGACCACCTTTTCAAAGATTTGGTGACACAGCCCTGGAGGCGGGTTTCCCAACCTAGGGGACTGGGTAAGTCCGGAGCACAGGCTGCGCCAACGCGTAGCGTGTCCTCTGGACTCACCCGAAGGGTGGGATACTTAAACCCAGACTCAAAGCCACCCAGTGGTAGAGAACTCAATTCTGAGTTCTGACTCCTGAGTTCTGAGTTCTTTCTTGTTAAAAAAGAATTAGAAAAACAAAAGTAAGTAGAATCTATCCAATTAGATAGCATAATTATCTCAAAATTTTCTGTAAATTTTGATATAGTCTCCTCAGAGGTTGCCACACCCCAATGTGAACTCTATCCCACCAATCCAGAACGCAAAGCGCGGACTGCGGCTTGCGTGCGGTCATCAGCGCACAGCTTGTTCAAAATGTTTCGGACGTGTGTTTTGACAGTTCCAACTGTGATGTAAAGCCTTTCCGCAATCACCGCATTGCTACAACCTTCTACAATCAATTGCAAGACTTCTAATTCCCTTTCTGTTAGGGTGTAAGGGTCTATCATGTCATCCGGCTGATTCTCAGCGGAGCGTGAGTTACTATCAACACTCTTGTTGTCTAATGTTATGGCTTCGGGTTTGGGTGGATTTTGTTGTGCTTGTTGCAAGACAATGCGAGCGATCGCCGGATCAATCCAAGCGTTACCGTTGTAAGTGACTCGCACAGCGTCCAGCAAATTATCGAACCTAATATCCTTCATACAGTAAGAGTCAGCTCCTGCGGCAAAAGCTGCTAGCACCGCTTCTTTGTTATCCCGCAGTGTCAAAATCAATACCTTTGTTGCTAACTCTTCTCCATGAGCTGTCGATTTCACCTCCCGTGTAAGTTCAATTCCATCTTTATCTGGTAAACCGATATCGACAATTGCAATATCTGGTTGTAGAGTTTTTAACATCTTCAAACCTTCTACTGCATTAGTCGCTTCTCCGACAACTTCAATTTCTTCCTTTTGCAGCAGCGCTGTCCGAATACCCACACGGGTGAGGTCATGATCTTCAATCAAAGCAACACGAATTTTAGCCATGGTCTATTACCGCCCTTACACTTAAAAGCTGTAAAATTGAGTTTACAAGAGGTTCAGGAGATGCAGTTTCAAGGTGCCTGTGGAAAAATATAGATAGGAGAGCTTTTTGAGTTAGACTAGCACAGAAACGCTTTGGCTCCGTGCCCCAGCCATTTACCAAGAAAATAGCCCTTAAAACGTCCACAGCTCATACGTCAGGTTAATAAGTCGTGGAGTTGCACTAATCTCCTGAAGAACATTAGCTTCAACAATAAAAATAAAAATGAAAAGTACTGCCCCTGCTTAGCAGTGCCTGATATTGGTAAGTTTTATTGTGCATTCTGATTGTTATAGCGAGTAAACTAACACCTAAATAGATAGCACAAGCCATGCCCAAATTTATGACTTATTGGAGAAGTATGCTATCTGGGCATTGGGGTAGCATAGCATATGTTTAACTAACAGACAGTCTCTTGCGCTATAAGTCTTACCAAATATAACGATCAGATTTAGCACACAACGATGTCAAGAATTTGTAAAATTCCCATAATAAGCTTTTGGAAACAATTTGATAAGCTATTGTTCTATCTATATAGTTGGTGTGAGGCTCGTTAAGAATAGGCTATGTCTGAACTGCCTAGAAAGTTTTCAGTATTAGGGCTACCAGTTCATGTGATGACTAATTATCCAAGCTGGTTGCTAGAATGCCTGCAACAAGGCATGGGAGTTCATGTGGTCACGCTCAATGCAGAAATGACTATGCAGGCAGAGCGGAATTCCTCTCTCGCTCAGGTCATACACAGTGCCGAGTTAGTGATTCCAGATGGAGCAGGGGTGGTTCTCTACCTCCGATGGCTGTTGCGGCAAAAAGTTCAAAGAACTCCCGGAATTGAACTCGCAGAAACACTGTTGCAAGAAATTGGGCAACTGGGAACGGGTACAAAAGTATTTTTCTATGGAGGAGCGCCTGGTGTAGCCGCAAAAGCATCAGAGTTTTGGCTTTCTCAAGTTCCAGGTTTAATCGTAGCAGGCAGTCATTCCGGCTTCCATTCCGCACAAGAAGAAGAACAATTGCGACAAACTCTTACCCAACTACAGCCACAAGTTATTTTTGTTGGCTTGGGAGTTCCACGTCAAGAGTTATGGATTGCTAACAATCGTCATTTGTGTCCTCAAGCAATATGGATTGGTGTTGGAGGGAGTTTTGATATTTGGTCGGGGGTGAAAACTCGCGCTCCTGCTTGGTTGGGAGATAATAATTTGGAATGGCTGTATCGACTCTATAAAGAACCTTGGCGCTGGCAACGGATGTTGGCTTTGCCTGAGTTTGCCCTGAAAGCTCTTATTTATCGGTTTTTTCAAGTTTTTGGGGTAAGTGTAGCATCGAATTAACGTTTCATTAATTCTAATGGGTTACAAGATCTCCGACTTCTTTAAGAAGTCGGGGATCTGACCCCTACCACATATCAAAATTAATCACATAAACTACTAGTTAATAACAGAAACTAAAGTCATCAATGGTGAATTGACCATCAAAAGCACAGAAGGTCACGCGGTGAATTTCATTTGCTGATAAAGATAATAATGTGTTGGGAGGCACAGCAGAGTCAGAATTGGCAAGGTTTGCTCCCGGTAGTACCGTTTGGGTCAGTAGTTGATGATCACGGTTGTATGCTGAAAACACAAGCCGCTGTGAACTGGTGACAAAAGCACTGACAAAATGAACAGGACGCAGAAAAGTTGCTTCTAAAGATTCGTTCTTACGCGCTCCCATTAACACTACCAGACCGGAGTGGGTAGGAAATGCTGGATTTGAGGGCTGTATTGCTATACAATTGTTAAAAACGACGCCCCATTGCTCGTACTGTCGCTCCACTGCTTCAAAACATCTCAAATCTTCCAGATTCAAATAGATACAGGTTGGTACAGCTACCACTGCACTGTCAACTTCTTGTTCGGTTTGACCCCGCGAAGCGTAATCTACAATCTTACTGGAAAACTCAAAATTGTGAAGAGAAAATTTTTGGTCTTCAATGGTTTGCTTTGTTTGCGATTGAAGACTAGCCTGTTTTACCACGACACCCCGCTTTGTCATTGTCTAGAGAACATTTAGATTAGAAATTACATAGGTAGTTATTGTTTTTACCGAACTGCATTGCATCCTAGGTTCAAGAGCTAGTTAATCAGCAAGCAGCACGAAGCACACCTGAATTTACTGGATAATTTTAATGAGCGTTTCCAGTTTTCTTGACGCTCACTAACTCAGTAATGTTTCTGTTAGAATACCATAAAAATGTACTGTGGGGTTTCACCCCTAAGTTATAGGTGCTACCAGTACAATGATATATATAATAGTATTTGAGAGCCACAAAAACTTTAAAAAGTAGAAAAAAAGTTACCAAATCTTCATTAAGTAGTCGTAAATTTTCCATCCACTTTATTAGAAGCAGAGATAAGAAGCCTTTGGATATGATGTATTTGTATGGCTAGCTGGACTTGTAAAGGAAAGTGGAAAATAAAGAAGATGGGGAGGGAGATGAAACAAACGCGGGTGTAGGGCAAGGAAATTAACGACTAATAACTCGTGATTAATATCTATGTTTCAGCCACTAGGATTTGAGCAACGCTCGAGTATGACCTCTTTAGGTAAAGTAACGTATTATACTAATGAGGCATCACCCTGGCAAGATCAGAATACTGGAAGTACAGATAAGGAAACACTGGTATTTCTGCACGGCTTTGGTGGTGGTTCTTCCGCATATGAGTGGTCAAAAGTTTATCCGGCGTTCGCCGCCGACTATCGGATCATCGCACCGGACTTGATAGGTTGGGGTAGATCCGAGCATCCTGCACGAAATTACACAATTGAAGATTATCTGACGAATATTCGCGAGTTTTTGCAACAAACTTGCAATCAACCAGTCACAGTCATTGCTTCTTCCCTGACAGCAGGGTTGATCATCAGAGTGGCGATCGCCCATCCCGAATTATTTAAATCCCTGATTCTCAGCGCACCTGCTGGACTTTCTGATTTTGGTAATGATGCCTTAAACAACATCTTTGCCCAAATTATCAGCATTCCCGTTCTCGACAGATTGCTGTACAGTACGGGAATCGCTACAAAAGAAGGTATTCGCAGCTTTTTAGAGCAAAGGCAATTTGCCCAACCTCCTCGAGTGTATGAGGAAATTGTCAATGCTTACCTAGAGTCAGCACAGCAGCCCAATGCAGAATACGCGGCGCTATCTTTTGTACGTGGCGACTTATCTTTTGATTTGTCGGTATATATTCAACAACTGACAACTCCTACTGCAATTATCTGGGGTCAAAAGTCCCAACTTACAGGTTCAGAAATTGGTCGTCGTCTTGCGCAATTGAATCCGCAAGCAATCCGTATTTTTCAGTTGTTAGATGATGTGGGATTGACACCCCAATTGGAACTACCAGCGGTGACTATTAGTTTAATCAGAAGATTTTTACCAATGCTTTAGTTCGTGATTTGGTAGGTGTAGAACCTACAGATTAAACTTCTTGCAAAAGTATGATCAATGGATATTTAGAACCACAGATAAACACAGACAATTCAACGGACACTTGCGCGAGTGTCGGGAAACCCTTTCGGCAGAGCCGGCACGAGGGAAAGCCGTCATTCGCGCTGCCTCACCACGGCAGTGTTTTTATCGATGTGCATCTGTGTACCCTGCGGGAAGCCGCCTCCCTTGTCTACATCTGTGGTTTTATTTTCACAAATTTGACTTTTACAAGAGATTTATCAATACAATTGATGAACTAATGATTTTCCCTTACAGCGCAAAACAGCTATCCAGGCGGAAGGTTGCGTGTTTTGTTCAGCTTTTCCCTTGGTGCAAGTAGCGTGAAGCTAAGCGACGCAAGAGGCGATAGCTCTTGCGGACAATATCTAGGACAAAGTAGGGTACCCGTAGCCGAAGCGGGGAGAGGAGGGGACGGTACAGCCAGTAATAGGCTCTCTTGAGGTCATTCCACTTTGAGCAGGTCTCCTCATGAAGGAAGTCCGAAACGTCTACGACCAGTCCCCTGCCTTTGTGCATCATCACATTGCGACCGTGGACGTCATGGGGGTGGAGACCGCGCTTACGGGCATAGTCTAGAGCAGAGTCGATATCTCGTATAACCTGCTTTGGTATCCGCAGACCACGGTGCATACAGTCGTAGAGGGTCACTCCGTGCAATCGCTTTAGGACTAAGAAGCCATCTTCGGCATACAGACATTCAGAGAAGGCAGGGTGGGAACCTAGGCGGCGGTAGACCTCCACCTCCTCAAAGAAGCCCGGGCGTCCAGGCGCGTAAATCTTTACCACCTGGTCTGGGTAGTTAGGGTGATAGACCACTGCAGCGTAGTTCCCCCTGCCGAGAAGCTGCCAGGGTTTGGGAACATGGCGGACTTCCACCGGGTCGTGGGGATTAACGCTCTCAATTCGGAACCTCGGGAGTAGCTCTTGGTGGACACTCTCAATTAGCCCATTCATATCTGCTCCATCCATAGTGGGTTCCGGCTACTATAAGTGAGATGCAATTTGTCCATATAGTACCCTAAAAAGAGGTATTACAACGACTTGTGGAAAATCGAGAAACATTCGGTCATTTTACGTGAAATGCCTTTTATAACTACTTAAGAGCGATAAATTGGCGTGTGAATGACTCTTCGAGCAAAAATTATAGCGGTTCGGGGGTTGAGTGCAATAGATAGATATGCTACCTACCGCCTACCCCCTGTAAACTTATAACCACCTGCAGTCACTTCAAGCTGACCTTGTTTCCATCCTTGATAGATTGGCGTTTTACTACCTTGAGCATTTTGATAGACGCCGTAGTGTTGTCGCCAGTCGTGAAAACTTCCGTTCCGCCAAACTTTCGGTAATCCTTTTTGATATTGAAGCTTGATTTTTCCCGAAACACCTTGATACTCAACGACGCCATCTTTGATCTGATTCAGGTTGAGACGGGACTTTTCCAGCACAGACTGCTGAAATCGATTCCAATCGCCGTGAGTTTTGTTCTCGCCTATTTCTAAAGCAAATCCGCTTTCAGTGTCACCATTGGCTACGGCAGTTAGAATTTGGTCATCGGGATATTTATCGCGGATTTTCTCAGTGGCTGCGGGGTTTATTCCCTCAATTTTCAAGTTGATAGGCGTTAGTGCTAACCAAGTCTTTTCGTAACGGATGAAAGTCACACCTTGCTTTGTTTCTAGCTTGACAGACTTGGGTAAAAAAAATTGGAATGGTACCTTAGGTTTATTATTGAGCCAAATAACCAAATTGCAGTACTGAGCAATATTATCTCCACCTACAGACGATGATGAAATTTTAGTAGGGTCTGTTCCAGTTGCAGCTATCAAATAATCGACGCCGCGTTGAGAATTGTATGTCATCATTTTGAAGCCGTTCCAGTCTCCATCGGAACCTTGAGCTAATGTACCGAGTTGGAAGGTGTTACCGAAATAGAGAGTTTCGTAAAACTCTGGTGCAGCGTCGCCCCCAGGTTTCCAGTTTTCATATGTTGGTTTGGAATTGAGGAGTTCTGCTGGCTTTTGGAATTGCTTGCGTGCTAAGGCGACTACTGCTGATGGTGGACGATAGCTGCTCGTTATCAGGTGTACCAAGTCGGGAGAAGGTTTGGGGTCTTTTCGGGGTGAATCACCAAAGTACAATCCTAATTCATGGGTAGCGAGGGAACACCAAACACAGTTCCCCTCACTGTAATCGCGTTTGGAAGGACCACCAAATCCTCCCCGCCAATATTTCAGCGCCCCCGAAGTGAAGAACCAATCTAATGCAGATTTAGCAACAGATTTTACTTCTGGGTCTTTGGCGAAATCATAAAGATTGACGTAGGTTGTGAGGGCGTGTCCTAGGTAGTTTTCTGAATCCCATTCACCTTGTCCAATGTTGTAGAGAGTGCGGACATTTCTGGTGATGCGTTCTTTGTAAAGTTTGCGTGTTGCTTCGTTTCCTGTTTCTTCAGCAAATAAATAGACAGCCACTTCGCGCATGGCTTTTAGGTTATCAGTGTTACGACAGTCTACCCAACTATCGCAGTTATCTGTTGAGTTTGCCCAGAACTGTTGACGGTTAGGAAAGCGGCGCGTCAGCGGATCGACCTCTGTCCAAATTTGCATTGCTTGTTTCATCCGCTGACGATATGCTGGGTCAAGATATTTGCCAAAATAAAAGTATTTGCGCACTTGACCTTTGAGGGTAAAGCCAGAGTACAAGTCAATTCCCAAGGTGTGAGCGTGACTTTTCGCGTCAGCGTCTTCAGATTGTAGGAAAGAGATTGGCTTCTGTTGATTTCCTCCAAGAAAATCAATCATTGCCTTGGGGTAAGATTTTTTTTCGCCCTCAAAAGCAGTATTTCCGTAATTGCTTTCTGAAAGTTTTTTCATTACGTATTTTGACCGCTGTTGAAATTCTGCTTCCATTTGCGGTGTCCACTGATTCTCTGCCTTCGCATGGGTGCAGGCAAGAAGAAGACACATTAACCACCAGGTAAAGGCTTTGAGGGCGAAATGTTTCATGATCAACAATTATAGTGACACACTCCACACACTGACCTGAGTACAGGTACAGTGTGGGCTTCTCAACCAATCCGGCTACTGCGCGCGGAGGCGTTGAGCTTTAAGAACCGCGTGCCCGTCGGCTCTATTTCTTATATTTATAGCTGCGTTGTGGTCTCTGTCTAGAGAACAGCCGCATTGGCAAGAATGCCATCTTTCATGTAACTTCTTAGGTACTTTTACGCCACAACTAGAACAATCTTGTGACTTGAACCCTCCCCGACCTGAAGGTACGGGGATTCACGCCACATCCTCAGCTAGCTTTTTGCCCGATTCAGCTATCTGGCTAGCGATTAGCGACTCATTGGAGACCCGCTCTGAGGGAGAATCAGACTGCCTGCTTTCGGACGCGCCTACTTGCTTGCGGGTTAAATGACGTTGATGCGCCTCCAACAAGACTGGTTCCAGCCTCAGATACTCGCTTTGAGCATCTCGCAACACCAACTTATCCTGATTAACGTACCTACTCAAAAAAGCGCTAAACAGGTCGCGGTGATGTTTTGGAATACCCGTGACATCCAGGTGAACTCGTTCAGACAAGGATTTTTTGATACGACTACCGTCCAAGTGAGTTTGACTCAGTGCCGTCTTTTGAGTAGAGAACTTGGTGAATGAACCGCCAGCATTCTCAGCTTTACGTTTCAATTCTGATTGCACGAAACCAGGAGATTTGGCAGAAATGGCTTTACCATAACGCTTCTGCCAGCTCCTAACACTAACGTTTTCAGTTTTGATGTCCTTGCCATGCCTTAAAATTTCGTTGACAATGCAACGATTTTGGGACTTGGCGTAAGCAGCTTTTCGGCGTTCTAGCTCACGTTTCTTTTGTGCTGCTTTGCGGTAGTTGGCAGATTTCTTCCAAGGAAAATGCTTACCTTTCTTGGGTTTACCTTTTTTGACAACAGTTTTACGCCCTTTGGGTGCCTCAAAATCTGGTTCAAAGTTATCAGGATTGTTGATGCGCTGTGACCGCTGCATCTGTTGCTGCAACTTGGTTATTTCCTTTGCGAAAGTGGGAACTTTATCAGCGAAAGGCAACAAACCAGCGTAGTTGTCTGCGACAAATGCAATGTTGCTAACATTGAGGTCGAGACCAACGAGTCCGTCGGAAACATAGTTCTTAGCTCCGAGATAAGGTGTACCTTCTAAGACAAGCTGTACAAACCATCTACGCTTACCTCTGAAGGTTCGCCGGATGAGACGGCAGTACTTGACAGGGCAAGAAAGACCATGCTGAACAACAACGTTCTCGGTATCAATAATTGCTGGGAGTTCCAGCCCAGACCAGACAACACGGTCGTTCTTCCACCTAATACCTTGTTTGTTAGTTTTCCCTTCAACAGAGCGAAACCGAGATTCAACTTTAAAACGAACATCTTTCGCCTTGCCAAAAAGAACACGTTCAACAGCTTGGAACGCACGTGTTGCCAGTTTTTGTTGAACTTGAGCATCTATATTTTGAGCAATCCATTTTGAGTCCTTAGCCGCTCTATTGGCATAGGATTGCAAATCAAAATCAGTAAATCGATAAGCTTCACGTGCTTTATTGAAAGCGTCACTACGTTCTTTCTTTCGGTCGCGTGGTATCTTTCTCGCTACTTGGTATGCCTCTGATTTACGTACTAATACCATCCTGGTTTTAGCTTCTCCAAGCACATTGTTGTACAGCCGCATAGCTGCATTGAATCTTGATCGTAGTTCTGAGTCTTGCTTGCTATCTGCCTTTAGCGGCAATTCTAAAACAAACGATGGTTTAGTACTCCGTGGCATAACTTGCAATCACCTCCTTTGTTTGTTAGCCTGCAATTAGTTTAGTCATCACTTCTAATCATGTCAACAGGGCAAGGGAAAAAAAGAATTAGAAATGTGCCAGTACTGCATGATGAAATTAAAAAAAGACATGGCATCCTACTGACAGATACCGCATGGACATTGCTAGTTAATGAAGCTCAAAAAAACAAAGTTAGTGTTAGCGAAATGATAGAGTCTTGGGCAAGAAGTCTTGAAGGCTCGAAATTGCGCCCGTGTCGGCATTCCACCCCGATATAAATAACGTATGAGGTTCAATTCATTTAATTTCTTGAACTTCATACTTCGGGGCTATCTGCCTCCCGCGTTATTTTCGGTATTCTTTGGGTTCACGGCTATTACCAACAAACCAGCATTTATGCGCCAAAGGCGCACGCTTCGCCAACGGCTTTGTTTGATAGTATTGACAAAAAGCTAGACCATCCAGCATCGTGTATAGACTTAGCTAGTCGTGATTTTGAAAGACCTTTGACATTAAGATCTTCATGAACTACGACATCATGCTTAGACAGCAATTGTTTTGCTGTTTTAAAATGGAAATCTTTACGTTTATCAGTAACTTTTTTATGCTGCTTACCTAATTGCTTCACAGCATTGCGTCTACGATTACTACCTTTTTTGCGGCGTGAGACCCGCTGTTGAATAACACGTAACCGTTTTTGAGACTTTCTATAGTGTTGAGGTATAGCAACAGCTTCGCCCTCGGAAGTTGTTAAAAATTCCTTCAACCCAAGGTCAATTCCAGTGATTGATTCAGGATTAATATCTGGCTTAACAGATGGAACTGTTGGATCTTCTAGCGAGAGAGTGACATAGTAGCCATCAGATTTCTTGGTAACAGAAGCAGTCTTAATTGTAAATCCATTTGGTATGGGACGATGCAAGATTAGCTTAATACTACCTAGCTTTGGCAAAGTAATCTTGTTGGCGATAATGCAATTTCCCTTAATCCTGGGATAAGTAAAAGTACGATAACGGTCACGAGACTTAAATCGAGGTCTTCCACTACGCTTACCATTACTATCCCCACTCAAAAAACGTTCAAAAGTTTTCTTGACTCTCCCTACTACATCTTGCAAAACATCAGAATACACTTCTTTGTAATGAGGATGAGTTTTCTTTAATATTGGTAAAGTTCTTTTTTGGCTGTAGTATTCTGGGTTATCTCGTAATTCCGGCATATGACAAACACTCTTGACAAGCGTTTATTGGGCAACGGTTCTGTTCCCACCAATTAAATCTGTCTGCCAACAAATAATTATATTGTGCTGCAAGCATAGATAGCCATCTGTCTATTTCTATGGCTTGTTGTTTTGTTGGTCGTAACTTGTATTGGTAAGCTGTTCTCATTTGTTTGTCACCTCCTTATATTTCCATGCTAACATACACGAGGATATAAAGAGGAGATTTTATGAAAGACGATTATTTAAGAATACGGATGAGTAAACGTAGGATGGATAAGCTTCGTTTATACGCAACAATGAAAGACACAACAATGACTCACGTTGTTGAAGACCTCATTGATTCGTTAAAAATTCCAGAGATTGCTGCTCAAGGCACTGTCCCTCTCGCTGTTCCCACAAGTAGTGAAATCGACTCAACAGACGTACCTTGAGCAGCCGGACATTCCTCTCACCGCCCATCTGGGTAAAGATAGAGCCGGAGGCTCCTGTCCGGAATAGCTGAAAAAATAGCCTCCTTAAATAGGAGGCTTTCATCAGCTTTTCTTACTTTTCACTTCTGAATAGGAAAACCTCGCTTCCATTCCTCTGTTCTGCTCTTGAGAGGCTTTAAATTCTCCCCCTTCCCTTTTAGGGAAGGGGGGCTGGGGGGTTAGGTTTCGCGTTGGTTTTTCCACATGACGTGAAAAGTCAGATCAGCTTTTCTCTACACAGATGAGATGCTACTTTTCTAGCAATCTTAGAGCAATGACAGTGGCGTTAAAGTTGTAGTTAAAGCCGTCTAACTCAATTGGCATTCCGATTTTTACTTTACTGTTACCTAGAACTGGTCCCTGGTCAGTGAGTTTTGCTTTGCCTGCTAAAGTTAAACGTAAATCTTTGCTAAAGTTATTTGCTCTGTTCGGTTCTGGCAATTCTTTAATAGAACCATCAGGTTGAGGAACTAATACGTTTCTGGGTAGCTCTTCCACAGATTTAATCTCAATCTGACCGTGGGGTTGATTGCGGATAATAACGTTAGTTTTCCCACCTTTTGTAAACCCTTGTGTATATAACTGTTGAGTGTCGAGGATGTTTAATCCGCGAACGATTAAGTCTACTTCGATAGGTACTATTTTACTACCGACTTGGGCAACGGAGCCGGAACCGCCAGGGAAGATAAAGATGCCTAAGATTACCAGCACAATGACCAGTGCAGCACCTAAATCGAGGATGTTAATTTTACCGAATAAACGACCTTTGGAATCTAAAATAGCCATAAAAAATCTTTCCAGATAAGAGCAAAGTTACTGATTGTAAGAGTATAGGCAATACAACCAACTAGGCGTTGAGGTTATGCGACAGTTTATCACAACTTCCTCATTTCGGACGGAGTTTTTGCTGTTTTAAGTTGCTGTCGTGCTTGAAAATATGCTCTATCTTGGCAACAACTTTAGAATGCAACTTATAGGGCTGTGAATCCGTCCTATAGTTTTAGATTCCCCCAAACCTCTTTTCAAACCGGATTTATGATCAATACGAAACGTTTTTCTATAAATCCCCGTTTTTTTCGACGTCCTTGGTTTTATCCGTTAATTTCCATAGTCGTTGCCTTATTTTTGTGCATATTTACACCAATAACGGCTAGGGCTATTGATGCTGAAAGGTTATTGCCTCTCATTTTACAAGGAGTGCAAGTCATTCAGCTGTCTAATATATCACCTCGGCAAGAGGTTGATCTTGGCAAGCAGATTAATAAGCAGTTGGTGAGCAGTCAATTTCGGCTTTACCGTAATTCGGCAGTTAATGATTATGTAACACAACTTGGTCGGCGTCTAGCAGCCAATAGCGATCGCCCCGATCTCGCGTATACCTTCCAAGTTATTGATGATGACAGTATCAACGCTTTTGCGACTTTAGGGGGCTTTGTGTATGTCAACACAGGTTTGCTGAAAACCGCAGAAAATGAAGCGGAATTAGCGAGTGTCATCGGTCATGAAATTGGTCACATTGGCGGGAAGCACTTAGTAAAGCAGATGCGGCAAAAAGCACTTGCAAGTGGTTTGGCCTCAGCAGCTGGGTTAGACCGCAATCAAGCTGTGGGGATTGGTGTAGACTTAGCCCTTAACCGTCCTCGCAGTCGTGATGATGAATTTGATGCCGATAAAAGAGGATTAAGAACTCTAACACGTTCTGGTTATGCTCAATCGGGGATGGTTTCTTTCATGCAAAAGCTACTGAAAAAGAGTTCTGGTACTCCTTCATTTTTAAGTACCCACCCTGCAACAAGCGATCGCATTAAAGCTTTGCAAACTGCTATCAACGCCCAACCTAGTAGTGGAAGTACTGGTTTGGATAATGCTAATTATCAAGCAAACATCAAAGCATTGCTCAGGTAGTCAATAGCACTAACCACTTATCCACGTCGCCTGTTGCAGCGTTCAGCCTCAACTCTGGCTGGATCGACAATTGTCACCGCTTCTTCTAAAGCCAACGTGCGCAGACTATTATTATGGACATTGACTTGATAAACCAGTTGATTTGTAACATCAAGCCCCGTCAACCAGCCGCTTCGGGGATGATAAGCGCCAGTATCGATGTCGAGCCACCCTTGTCCTTGTGCCAGTTTACCAGGATTTACACCAGGGAGGGTAAAGGTAATCGTGTGACCGACGATAATCAGCTTATTAGGCAGATAGGGTTTTTCTATGCTGTGAAATTTGTCGCGCACCCAGCAAAGCTGTTCAGCAGTTTGTTCTATCATCGGAATTGAGGGATCAACACCAGCATGAGCCAACAAAATATCTCCCAAGTCGAGATATGTAGGCAAACCCTTAAACCATTCCACATGGTCATGAGGTATTGTGGCTTGTTGGTAACTGGCTACCGTTGCTTGCCCTCCACTGTATAACCATGCTTGTACCATTGAGGTGGGAACTTGTCCGTTAGTAAAAATGTTCAATAACATCTGCTCATGATTCCCCAGCAGACAGTGATAGCAACTTTCCTTGACAAATTTGACTACATATGCACTTTGGGGTCCGCGATCAATTAAGTCTCCAAGAAAATAGACTTGGTCGTCTGATGTGGGGGCTATTGCCTCCAACAATGTCATTAAACCTTCATAGTGACCATGTACGTCCCCAATTATAATTCGGCGGTAGCTAGTTGCGCTCATCAGCTCTGTGGTTCAATAACTTTGCCTAATACTTGTACTACAGTGTGGAATCAACTGATTTCGTAAATGTGGGTAAAAAAAGCTCAAAAATATCTATTTCATATAATTAAGACTAATTTAAGTAAGTGTAAACAACAATGAGTTCGTTGTTGTAGTATATAAACGAATAAAATTTTATTTAATTTTTAGAAACAAAAATTAGGGTTTCGGTTTTAATTTTTTTTTAAACTTAAACCTCAGTATTTACATTTAGATTAACCTGTTATTTTAAGTGAACGTTCATCCGTAGGATATAAATATTTACCTTGTCATCAGCGGAGAGCGCAATTTTTCAATTATCAAAAGCTGAGCTTGCAATCTTTAAATATCAATTTAACCTCCAAGATATTAATATTATCTCGAATTTCTATCCGGACAGCGTGGCAAATCGGCTGAAACCTTTTTTTGAGGATACAAGCTGCTGTCAACAAGACATTATCTTTGGCAAGGTAAATTAGACGGCTCCCATCCCTTTGTAAAACTACCTATGATTGAATCACGTTCCCGTATCTCTTGGGGAACGCTTTGTACTTAGAAGGGTGCGCAGGGTGCGCCTGTGGCGTATAGGAAGAAATAGGTAATTTTGCACTGGTAAGGGATTAAACCCTTGGTTCAGTAAGCTTTTAAGCAACTTTTCACTTCGTCAGACTTACATTTAGTACAATCTGATGCTTTTCTACACGCCATTATTTCTATTCCTTTTTCTTCCTCTCACCCTGGCGACTGTTCTGACGATGCGCGCTCGCTGGCGAGAGTTTGCTTTGTTGTGTTGGAGTGCTGCCTTTTATTTTTGGGGTGAGCCGCGATTTTTTTGGATTACCCTGCTCTCAACAATTGCTGATTACTTCATTTGTCAGCAGATATTTAACTCGCAAGGTACTCCTACTGCACGTAATTATATGGCGTTTGGCGTGATGCTTAACGTCATGATACTTTTATACTTTAAATATATCAATTTCTTCCTCGACTCAATCAACGCGATCCTCAATTTTGTAAGACTTCCATCTGTTCCATTGCTCAATATCGCGTTGCCGATCGGAGTGTCGTTTCTCGTTTTCGAGAAGATGACTTATCTGGTCGATGTTTATCGCGGACATAGTAAGCCTGCGCCCTCACTGCATCGCTACCTACTATATGTTCTGCTTTTTCCAAAATTGCTTGCAGGACCGATTGTCAAGTATCGCGATATCGAAGCTCAATTGATTGAGCAAAACTGGACTTGTTCTGGTTTTTTCGAGGGATTCGAGCGGTTCCTACTCGGACTTGTCAAGAAAGTCCTTCTTGCTGACACCTTCAGTGAAGTCGTCAATGAAGCGTTTGCGATTCCGCCACAGCACCTTGGGTTTACATCTGCTTGGCTGGGTGTTATTTGCTTTACCCTACAAATTTATTTTGATTTCTCTGCCTACTCGGATATGGCGATTGGGTTAGGGCGGATGTTCGGCTTTCACTTGCTTGAAAATTTCAATATGCCCTACATCGCAACCAGCTTTACCGATTTTTGGCAGCGTTGGCATATTTCGTTATCAACTTGGATTAAGGAGTATCTCTACATCCCGCTGGGTGGTAATCGTAAAGGTACGTTAAGAAGCTATTTCAATCTTGGCTTTTGCTTTTTGATATCTGGTTTATGGCATGGTCCCAACTGGACATTTGTCTTGTGGGGGGCGTATCACGGATTGTTTGTGGTTGTGGACAAATTATTCTGGCTGAATTTCAGCAAGCGATTGCCTAGCATGATTAATCTTCTTCTCACGCTGTTTTTTATCATGATTGGCTGGGCCTTATTTCGTGCTACTTCGATCGCACAGTTTAGTGGATTCGTTCATGCAATGTTTAGTACCAGCAAAGAAGGAGCAGTTATTTTTCTCACTGCAAACGAATGGACAGCGATCGCAGTTGGTTCCATCTTGAGTTTGGTTCCGGCTGTGAAGCACTTCGATGCAGCCATGACTGTATGGCGATCTTTTAAGGCAAGTCGTTTGGTGGAAAGCTTGGCACTTAGTGGGTTTGCGCTCATCGCTCTTGGTAAAACTATGGCAGTGACATTTAATCCATTTCTTTACTTTCGCTTTTAATTGTCGAACTCACGTGATTATGAAGAAACTGGAGCGGCTTGTCATCGGATTCGTCTTTGTCGTATTGTGGCTACCACTTAGCTTGCAAGCTTCCAAAGTAACGAGTGATAAAGTGAGGATTTGGGTTGAGTCGCTCGAAGGTTCAGCCTTAGAGGGGATGCAAAACACAGTTGTCACACCTAAGTTTACGTGGCAAAACTTGATGTCGGGAGCTTTCCAGAAGCAAGTCGAAGCTTCGCTGAATGAGCAGATACCTCTGCGTAGGCACGTGATTAGGGCTACGAATCAACTCTACTACAGTGTATTCGCTAAGTCATATATGCAGGAAGGTTCGATTACGATAGGCAGAGGTGAGCAACTATACGAAAAGACGTACTTGATGAAGTACTGTAACACTGCTGGTATGAAGATTGTTCCCAACCAAGAGAAGAAGTTGGTAAAAGTATTTGAACAGCCGGCGACTTCCGACGATTTTGAAAAGTGGATCGGCGAACTCAAGGAAGTTGCCGATTTTTTCCATCGGCGTAATCAAACATTCATTTACCTGATCACACCGTCAAAGGCAGCTTATTATCCTGAGGACATTCCTGCTGGGTTCTATTGTTCGCCTGTCACGCCGCGAATTGAGTACCAAATGGCAATCAGTGTTTTGGGCAAGTCAGGTCTGAATTATATCGACGGTAGCAAGATTGTACTTGATGCGAAGGGAAAATATCCTGTGGAGTTATTCCCGCACACTGGAATTCATTGGACATCTCTCGCCGCCACGCTCACTACTCGCGAACTGCTTGCCAAGATTTCGCAGATTATAGGGCGTGATTTGCCGGGTATAGAATTTTCCCAGACCATTGATCGCAATCCCATTGGAAGTGATGTTGACTTGCTTCAATTATTGAATTTATGGCAACCTAACCGAGATTTTCCCTCTTCAAAGTTGAGCTTCAAAAAGTTGGATAGACAGCCGATTCGGTTGGCGGTTGTCGGAGGTAGCTTTGTCCACCAATTGATGCACGTTCTTGACAGATCTGAGATGTTTTGTCAAATGGATCACTACTACTACCTCCAAATCGAGCACATCCGATACCCTAGCAAAGGAGGGTGTGGAGTTGAACAAGAAGATCCAGGTTCTTATCAGGCATTGCTATCAGCACAAGTGATTGTTCTTGAAGAAAACGAAGCTAATCTTAGATCGCCGCACTTTCAACTGCTGAGGGCTGTTCTTCTCAAACAAGGTAAGTTGAACTAATCCCACACCGCTTGTTATTAGATTATTCTCCCTCACAGTTCACTCTCACTCCTCACGTAACAACCAAAAACCGGTGTAAGTCATCCCAGAATCATCGGGTTGCACTAACAAAAAATGTAATCCCCGGCTTTGCTGCTTGCGCTGTTCATAAGCTTTAGCAGCAACTCCTACTTGTTTATCTTCAAATGTGGCAACAATCCATCTATCCACTAAGCCAGCTTCTAAAACTAAACCATCAGGCGCGCCGACAATGTAGTTTACTCCTACAGGATGAACTTGTTGCAGCCACCGTGCCAAACGCATTGATTGTTTTCCACCATAAATGATGACACCGGGAACAGGTATTGTTGATGCTAAACCAAGATTGATCGGTAGGAGATATTCTGGCATTTCAAGAATTGGGATGGGGCGATCGCCAAATACCTCTACCACATCACCAGCAGTCAGTGAAGCAAAACGCCATTCTTCTCCCCAAAGATTTTCTGCTAATGGCATTGGGGGTGGTTTATCCAAAGATATAGGATATTGCTTTTCTTGCAACCACTGTTTTAATGCCAAAGTGCGGCGAGTTGGTTCCACAGAAATGCCTAAACTGCGTCCAGCTTGTTCTATTAAACTCAAAGACTGAGGACGAAACACCTGAATAACATTTGGCAGTTGTTCTCCAGCTGCTTGCTGAAGTTGAGAAGCAACCCAACTTGAACTTGCTTGCGACTGCGGACAAGTTGCCTGATACTCAAAGCTACGAGTTGCGTCACAAATCAACAACTCCCACATAACTTGTTCAGATGCTTCTGTCTGCGGACGACGATAAAAATCAGCTTGCCAGATTTTCATAGGACTTACGCATTAAGCAGATGTGTTGAATTTTGTAGGATAAAGGCGGGGCGGCTTTACACCCCCTACCTCCACAAAATATCACCTACATCTATCTCAAACCTGTTTCGTTCAGTAATTCCTCAATTCTAAGCAAACTCAAATGTTGTACGTTGGTGAAAACCATAGATGCTCCTGCATCTAGCAATTTCTCAGCATAGGCATCACGACGTGCTACTATTTGCTGTACATGAGGGGGTAAAACACCAACACCAATCCAAGTTCGAGAAGGTTCCCTCAAACGCGCCTTTTTCACCGTGTACATATCAGCTACCGTATCCCCCACATACACTACTGGCGTTAATTTGTCAATATTTTTACCTTTTTCTTGCTCGTAGGAGTCCAACAAGCGAACGGTAGCAAAAAGTCCAGTCGGATCTGGTTTACCTGGTGCATCTTCCATTGCAATTAATACTGGCGACTTCAAGCCGAGGCGCTTTTCCAAAATATAGGTAGCAGAAGCACGAGTCGCACCGCTAAAAAATCCCCAAGGAATCTCAGCTTTTGTCAGTTCCTCTAAGTAGCTAGAATGTAGCAATAAGGGTTCATTGCAGATATATCCCGTCCAATTTTGGGGGTCTGGTCCTCGATAACGCGATTGAAAAAAGGCAACAATGGCGTTGTAGTCGAGTTGCAATTGCTCGCGGGAGTAGGATTGAGTTTCAAAATAGCGGTAAATCAATTCTTGGGATGCTTCCCAATCATTATTCCAAGTGCCTTCGGACTTGAGCTGGTCTATGTCGAGTGGTGTTGGGCGATACGCTCCCTGTGTAAAATGCTCTACAGTATCTGCGATCGCTCGTCGATAAGAACCACCGACATCGCGCACAACGCCGTCAATATCAAAAACGACTATTGCTTTTGTTGAGGGTTTTTGGGTCATAGTTATGAGTTATGAGTCATGAGTTATTAGTCATTAGTCATTGTAGAGACGCGCTGTTTGAAGCGTCTGTACATCTTCATTAGTCAATAGTAATTTTGCTTATTTGGAAAGCTGGTAGATATTGCGTTAGAATAAGCGATCGCGGAGTGCGCCCTACGCCTCAACCAGGTTTCGCCTGGTTGCCCCCAAGCGAAGCTTTAGGGAGAGGGTTTCGCTAAAGTTACCCTGTGGGCGTGTACGCGCGATGGTGCTTTTCTCGCGCGCAAAGGGCGTCGCATATGTTAATCAGTGTTGCCTGGATACTCCAGGGGAGGTGTGATTGTCCAAGTTTATTTTGAAAATACTGTGGTTAGACGAAAACGTCGCTTTAGCAGTTGATCAAGTCGTAGGCAAAGGCACAAGTCCTTTGACTAAGTACTTTTTCTGGCCAAGAAATGATGCTTGGGAAGAGTTAAAAAAAGAGCTAGAGTCCAAACACTGGATTACTGAACTGGATCGGGTGGAATTGCTGAATAAAGCCACAGAAGTGATTAACTACTGGCAAGAAGAAGGCAGAAACCGCCCAATGGCTGAAGCTCAGTTAAGATTTCCGGAAGTTGGCTTTACAGGTAGCGCCTAAAGGTGTATAATAAACTCCCCTACTGTTGAACAAGCTCCCAGAGTTTGATGGTTTTATCCCTGCTGCCACTAGCAATCAGTTGTGCATTAGGGCTAATAGCAACGGTAGACACTGAGTCTACATGACCAGAGAGAGTTGCAACTTCTTGTTTTGTGCTGACGTTCCAAAGTTTAACTATCTTGTCTTTACTTCCACTAATCAGTGTTTTTCCATCAGCACTGAAAGCCAATGTGACCACCGACCAGGAATGGCCTGAAAGAGTGCCAATGACCTGACCAGTGTTTACTTCCCACAATTTAATAGTGTTATCATCGCTGCCAGTTACTACAACCTTACCATTGGGACTGAAAGCGACTGTCAAAACCGCCCATGCATGACCTGAAAGGGTACCTAAGAAGGTGTAGTATGGGCGGTTTTTCAATTCTCCCTTTGACCACAAGCGCATAGTTCTGTCAAAACTAGTACTAGCCAGAAGCTGACCGTCAGGACTAAACGCCACTGCACTCACCTGTAATTGGTGTCCAGTCAGCGTAGAGATTTCTTCTCCAGTCTTGATATCCCAAAGTTTGACAGTTTTATCCCAGCTACCACTAGCAAGTAGTTCACCATCTGGGCTGAAAGCGACTGATTTTACTGCATGATTGAACCCTCCCCGGTCGCGCATACACGGGGATTCACGCCACATCCACGTCTAGCTTGTCGCCCTTTTTGGCTATCTGGCGCTTAGGTTAGTAGCTCGTTGGAGACCCGCTCTGAGGGTGAATCAGGCAGCCTGCTTTCAGACGCGCTTACGGGAATTGCGGGTTAAATAACGTTGATGTGCCTCCAACAAGACTGGTTCCAGCCTCAGATACTGCTCTTTTGCATCTTGCAACACCAACTGATTCTGATTAACTGACCTACTCAAAAATGCGCTAAACAAGTCCTGGTGATGCTCTGGGACACCCGTTACATCGCGGTGAACTCGTTCTGACAACGTTTTTTTGATGCGACTACCGTCCAGATGAGTCTGAGATAGCGCTGTTTTCTGAGTAGAGAACTTTGTGAACGAACCTCCGGCTCTTTCAGCCTTAAGCTTCAGTTCTGATTGGACAAATCCTGGGGACTTAGCAGAGATGGCTTTCCCATATATTTTTTGCCATCCTTTAACTGAGACATTCTCAGTTTTTATGTGCTTGCCATGCCGCAAAACTTCGTTAACAACACGACGATTGCTAGTTTCAGCATAAGCGCGTGCGAGTAGCATTGGAACCAAAATGTACGCGCTCCGACTGATTCCTGTGATAACGATAAAATTTCTACCTTCTTCAATGTCGCATCAAAAGCGATAATTTAGTCTTTGAGCTTATTATTCCTGTGATAAACATTGTTATCACAGGAATAGACAGATTTGAGGACGACGGCTCAAACTCAATTACAGTAAGCATCTTGGGCTTAACGTACATTCCTGTTCCATTGCTACCAGAACCCCAAAGACCAAGATGAAACTAAGGGAAATTTAGAAGTTTGGAGTACTCAACCTTTATTCTTATGGGAGGGAAAAATGGAGGGAATAGAAGTACGCCATATCCGCAGCAAGAAATTAATGTGGCGTCAAACTTTGGACCCAACAACTCGCAAGACTATTTATCAGGGAGAGCCATTGCAACCAGGTGAAGATTACTTTTGGCGCGAGACACTTCCTCCGGAACAACTTCCTAGTCAGGTACCTTTTCGGATTATGGAGTCAGAAAAACGCGATCGCATCACTGGTGAGTTGAATAAACTGGAGAACAGGGAAAAAGAAGCTTCCGGAACCAGTGCAGAGAAAATTATTTTGGCACGAGTCGAATACTTTGCTAACCAAGGACTATGGTCGGATGCGCTGCGGGAAATTTATTCAGTGCTAGACTCAGTCCCAAATCCCTCTGTTGAGTTTAAACAGGGGATTAACCAAATCCAAAACAATGAATTCTGTTCTTTTAAAGCAGGTCAGCAAAAACTTGGGTTTGTGTTTTGGAAATAGCAGTTTACTCCCAGAAACTCAAACGATGCATCTCATCAGATAATGAAGTAATTATTTATCTGTGTTCTATCAGTGTTTCATGAGTGGTTCATTATTTCTTTGGTGTACCTTACTCTGGGTTGCAAACCGCTGTAATCATCTAACCCATTGAAGGACTGTAGCCATAGGCACGCCCTTCGGGTATGCCTATGGCTAACGCCACGGCTGAGTGCTTCGCACACGCTGCGCGAACGCCGAACGGCACGTCTACGACGAACGCAGTCGCTTGGGTCGGGAAACCCTCCTGCAGCGCTGCCTCACCGCTGCGCGTCTACGTTAAATTAGGTATTCTTTGAGCAGGAAGTAATTTTGGCTTTTGTTTAGATCCAAAAATCGAAATATTGTGGTGTTTCTGCTATTTGATTTTAGTGAAGCAAAATTGGCAGAACTAAGCAAATCAAGAGGTAGGGCATATACCCTACCTAGTAGCATTTAAACCAAACCGCCAGCAGCTTGAAAACGAGCGCGGGCGCGTTTGTAAGCCTGAGTTGCTTGGATTTGTGCTTGTCTGTCGTCTGGTTTTACCTGATTTAAACGGGTTTCTGCTTCGTTATAAGCAGCACGGGCTTCTTCTAGATTAATTTTGTCACCACGCTCAGCACCGTTTACCAGAATTGTGACTTCATCTTGTTCGACTTCCGCAAAGCCACCTGACAAAGCGATCGCCACCCAATCCTGATTTTTACTAGGACGTACTCGCATAACACCCGTATCTAGGGCGCTTAATAGTGGTGCGTGTCCGCTGAGAATACCAAGCTGACCAGTCGTGCTGGGCAAAACGACTTCTTCAGCCGCAGCATCCCACACTGTTTTATCTGGGGAAATTACACGAACAGTTAATGTCATTTGTCTTTTGTCACTTGTCCTGTGTCATTTGTCAGCTGCCATTTGCCATTTATCCTTAGTCCTTTGGATAAGAACTAAGGACTAAGGACTAAGGACTAATGACTAACCTTTGAGTTTTTCGGCTTTGGCGATCGCTTCGTTAATGTCGCCAACCAAGTAGAAAGCCTGCTCTGGCAGATCATCCAACTCACCAGCCAAAATCTTCTGGAAGCCTTTGATAGTATCTTCCAGCTTCACATACTTACCAGGAGAGCCGGTAAATACTTCTGCCACAAAGAACGGCTGGGACAGGAAACGCTCAATTTTCCGTGCACGCGCCACGATCAGACGGTCTTCTTCAGACAGCTCATCCAAACCAAGAATGGCGATGATGTCCTGAAGTTCCTTGTACCGCTGAAGAGTTGATTGTACAGCACGAGCGGTCTTATAGTGTTCTTCGCCAACAATGTTGGGTTGCAACATGGTAGAAGTCGAACCAAGTGGATCAACCGCTGGATAAATTCCCTTAGCCGCTAAACCGCGAGACAGTACCGTCGTTCCATCCAAGTGAGCGAAGGTGGTCGCGGGTGCGGGGTCGGTTAAGTCGTCAGCAGGTACGTACACCGCTTGAATCGAGGTAATTGACCCTTCGTTGGTAGAAGTGATGCGCTCTTGCAATGCACCTACGTCGGTTCCTAATGTCGGTTGATATCCTACCGCAGAAGGCATCCGTCCCAACAGAGCTGACACTTCTGAACCTGCTTGTACAAACCGGAAGATGTTGTCAACAAACAGTAGCACGTCCTGCTTGTTCACATCGCGGAAGTACTCTGCAATTGTCAATCCCGACAGACCAACCCGCATTCTTGCTCCGGGTGGTTCGTTCATTTGACCGTAAACTAGGGCAATCTTCGACTCGTTGAGGTTGTCTTTATTGATCACCCCAGATTCAATCATTTCGTTATAAAGGTCATTGCCCTCACGAGTGCGCTCACCCACTCCTGCGAACACGGACACTCCACCGTGTTGTGTGGCGATGTTGTTAATCAACTCCATCATAATGACGGTTTTGCCTACGCCAGCACCGCCAAATAGACCAATCTTACCACCACGCCGATAGGGAGTTAGCAAGTCAACAACTTTAATCCCGGTCTCAAACACAGAGGGTTTGGTTTCCAACTCTGTGAATTTGGGAGCATCCCGGTGGATGGGCAATTTTTCTTCAGAATTGACAGGTCCTCTATTGTCTACCGGTTCGCCAAGGACGTTGAAAATCCGACCCAGCGTGGCTTTGCCAACAGGCACACTGATGGGAGCGCCAGTATCAACGACTTCCAGACCACGCACTAAGCCATCAGTAGAGCTCATGGCAACAGTCCTGACTTGGTTGTCACCTAGCAGCTGCTGTACTTCGGTAGTAACTGAGATTTGTTGTCCGGCTTCGTTAGTGCCTGTGATGGTTAAAGCGTTGTAGATTGCCGGCATTTTACCGTTAGGGAATTTAACATCTACAACCGGACCAATGACTTGGGTAATGTAACCAACGTTTGTTTTTTCTGCAGTGGTGACCATGCTGAGCCTTAATAATTGAAGCTATCTTTCAGATAAGGTCAAGAAAGACATAAGATAAACGCCATCTCATCTTCAAGATTAGCACTGAACGATCCCCTCTATTACGCTTAAATTTCTCCTTAAGAATGAGGCTATCGGTTGGTAAGTAGGTTATGCTCTGTTATGGCTCGCTTGTGCGCCCCTATCAAACAACAAAGGCGGCTCTTGTCAATTTACCTCAGTCCCCACTCCCGATTTTCACGCGTAGATGCTCACCTTTGGGCATATGGCAATACCCAAACAGACTACTTTTTGGGCGATTGAGCAAAGCGCACCTGGAGCAGGCGATCGCCCGAATGCGGGCATCGAAGTGCGAGCGCTGACAACTAAAGTCATGAAAATACCGCATTACAAGAACTATCAGGGTGTTTGCGTCATTTCAGCCGCTCTTTTCAAGATAGCAACAAAATTTTTTCTTAAGTATACGCTCCACAGTTGGGACAAGTTTGGCTTGTTCCTTTGTGGTCAACTTTGGCGAAGTAAACTTGGCGTTTCCAAGATAGCCGTATCATAATGTTGATGAACTGACCTCACCCAGCATTATCAAGCGTGTTTATCCAACATTCCTTTACGCGTGACTTGCAAGTGATATTTTAAACAAATCTCATATGAGAACCGCTATAGCAGTCCTAAATCAGTTTGTATCAAATTATCAAAAATAATAGCGCCTCCCTGGACTACAGAAAAGCGCTACATTTATCGTTAGATTCAGGGATAAATAATACCTAAATACTTCCCTGAAGTTTATTATAAATTGATTATGATTTCATTTCTCAGACAGCACCCCTACGGGTTAACAGGTTCCACAAGAAAACAGCAACAATTGCACCAATAACGGCTACAGCAATACCGGGAATGCTGAGAGTAGGAGCTGCCAAGGTCAAGGTACCTGTGGTAAAGAAGAGGCCCAAACTACCGCCCACAAAAGCCCCAATAATTCCCAACAAGATTGTTCCTAAAATTCCACCGCCTTGATGACCGGGGTAGATAGCTTTAGCAATAGCACCAGCCAAAAGACCTAATACAACCCAAGCAAGAATGTTCATTGTTGTTACATTGAATGAATGTTTTGATTTGATAGTTACAGGTTAACAATTCAAATATTGGTATCCAATCTGTCAACAGAACTATTTATGAATGACCGAGAGGAATACTGGAATAGCTACTTATCTTAAGGCATATGTCTTAATTAAGATAAATAAAAAATTAAGAAAAAGCTCCTAGTTAGGTCTCATACTAGGGGCTTATCAATTCATTATTGCTTGGTAATTGCAGTATATGCATTTTTAATGAGATGTAGCCTCTACTTGAGGAATAAAGCTAAGGTTTAAACTGAGCTTTCTCTTAATAAGAAGATAATACATAGCAGTCCGGTTTGATTTGTGAAAAAATTTAAGTATCTTTCGGGTGGGCAATGCTCAGCAAAACCCAGATATAACCCAGATATATAGGAATCCGATTTGATTTTTGAAAAAGATTACGAGAGAATACGGAGGGGTAAATATGTCTAATAGCAAACAATGAGAAATCAGCATATACAGGATGCGATTGCCCAAGGGGCAGTGCCGGAGGCAATCGCAGAACTGCAAGAATTTATTGCTCTTCGCCCAGAAGCGCGTGAGGTAAGGAAAGCGTTGGCAGTGAAGCTAGTTTATCAAGGCTACTTGTACGAAGAGATTAAGACGATTTTAGATGTGTCACTAGGTTCGATAACAGGATGGAAACAAGATTACGAGCAACTGGGAATAGATGGACTGCGCTTAAATCATAAAGGAAGAAACAGTTACCTGAGTGATGAACAGCGAGAAGAAGTATTAAGTTGGTTGCAAACGAAAGATACTTGGGAACTTGGTGAACTCGAATATAAATTGGCTTTTGAATATGATGTAACTTATGAATCAAAACGAAGCTATTACGACTTATTTGATGCGGCAGGAATTAGTTGGAAGAAAAGCACAAAACTCAATCCAAAAGCCGATTCCGAAGCTGTGGCAATAAAAAAAAACAGATTGAAACATTGTTGGCAAGCCGACGACAGGAAATAGAATCAGGACTGTTGAGAGTATTGCTACTAGATGAGTGTCATTTACTCTGGGGAGATTTAAGTGGGTATGTCTGGGGAAAAACTGATCAAGAAATAGCAGTTCCAGTCGTCAATGAGCGAGACAAACAGACCTACTATGGAGCGGTTGACTATCTCCAAGGAGAAGTACTTCTTAAAGCATATGACGCAGGTAATTCAGAAAATACGATTGATTATCTACGTTATTTATTAGCCCAGTCACCTAACCAACAATTACTTATTTTTTGGGATGGTGCTTCTTACCATCGTTCCCATCTTGTCCAAGGCTTTTTAGCCGAGGTAAACCAAGGTTTACCTGAAGAACAATGGCAAATTCACTGTGTCCGCTTTGCTCCCAACTGCCCATCACAAAATCCTATTGAGGATATCTGGCTGCAAGCAAAAACTTGGGTTCGACGTTTTTGTGCTTTGCTTCCAACATTCTCTCATTTAAAGTGGATGTTTGAGTGGTTTATCAGAAACACTGCCTTTGATTTTATGTCTCTCCAGATGTACGGAGCTTTTTCAAAAATCAAATACTAGTCCTATAGTAGGCATTGCCCACGCTACGTGGATTTCAAAAATCTGCGGAGGAATCCTATAGCAGTCCTAAATCATTCATAAAGATTTTCTCCTCCTATGTTGGCGTCCTAGCCTACGGCACACCCTATGCCTGCGGCACGCGGCTTGGGCGAACTGTCACGCTGCTTTGTTGGCATAGCCTGTCCGCAGGACTTACGCAGTCGCCTGCTGTCGGGAAACCGTTCGGCTGAGCGCGGTTCGGCTGAGTTCACCGTCGAAGCCTCACGGCGAAGCCCTCCTGCATACCTAATTCTTTTGCATAGTCTGCTAGCTTCATGTCAGGTTCATCCTTGAAAGGATTATACCTGACTATATTAGACTATATTTTGTGGAAAGTTTTTTCATACCAATTCCCCATGAAGATGCACTTAATATTAGAAAAGGAACCGCCAAGAAGCCAACAACGCGCCCGGAACAGAGAAATATTTATTAAGTGCTTTCTTTATAGAGAATTGGTATTAGTGGGTGAAATTAAACATAAAATGCGCTCTTGGTTCGTAGTGAGCGCTGTCTTCGCTCAAGGCAATGGTTTTAAGGGCTAAAGCCCTTACTACAAACTTTCGTTTTTTATTTACACCTACCTACTTATGACTTTTTATCACAGTTTTTCAAGCTCGCCGTCTTCAGTGCGGAATGGTATGTTATCATCACAAATGAGAATGAATTCGGTGATAGTGTTGACAGGCTTTTTCCTTTTAGTCTTGACAGGCTTGTCTCCGAAATGTAAATCTCTACACATTTATAATTTTGGAGACAATTTATGTCACTTTATGTAGGTAACCTCTCTTACGAAGTTACACAAGATGATCTGAATGCTGTTTTTGCAGAATATGGTTCTGTAAAGCGAGTTCAGCTTCCTACTGACCGGGAAACAGGTCGGATACGCGGTTTTGGTTTTGTGGAAATGGGTACAGATGCTGAAGAATCAGCAGCCATTGAAGCTCTTGATGGCGCAGAGTGGATGGGTCGTGACCTCAAAGTAAATAAGGCAAGACCCAGGGAAGACAAAGGTTCGTTTAATGGCGGGAACCGTGGAAATTACAGCGGCGGACGTAACCGCTACTAAGCTTCATAACATAGAACTCTTTTAGCTTTGAAATGCAACAAGCAAAAGCTAAAACGGAGTTCTGCTGTTTTATGGACTTTGCCCCCAACTTTTCTCGGGGGCTTTTCGTTGCTTTGTAAAAAGATCTAGCGTTGATGTTTCAAAGTGTTTGCTGAAATATCACGATTGTGGGGCAGTGACTATTGGTAGTCGCTGCCCCACAAATAGTATTCGCTATTCTTCGCGTTCGCTTACGCAGGAATTAACACTTTGTCAATCACATGGATGACACCGTTATCAGCATCAACATCTGGTGTTGCTACTGTGGCATCGTTTATCTTGACGCCATTAGAAGCGTCAATTTTCACTTCCGTTCCTTCAACTGTAGTAGCTGACTTCAGCTTCACTACGTCAGCCGACGTCACCTTACCTGAAACAACATGATACGTCAGGATTTTCTTGAGCTTTGGAATGTCCTGAAGCAATGCGTCTACTGTGCCAGCTGGAAGCTTAGCAAACGCGTCATCAGTAGGTGCAAAGACGGTGAATGGACCAGCGCCTTTAAGAGTATCTACCAAACCAGCAGCTTTAACCGCAGCAACTAGCGTACTGAAAGAGCCAGCATTAACGGCAGTATCAACAATGTCAGCCATGTGTTCCACCTGGGTTTGTGTGATTTGTTAACAAGTATAAACTAGTTTTTTACATAAAATGCGGTAAATTTATCAAGTTACCGCATTTTAACTGAGATAATTGATGATCTCGACTAATGGCAAATACGAGGCGTATCGTAGCGATCGCTCGGAACGCAATGCAATCATGCGATCGGTACGCCCTTAATCGTTAATTCAATGGACATTTGTGGAAAATGTGTACATATAGCCATCATTGCGGTGAATAGATTTGCAATATTTATGGCGTACAGGGCTGATCTTACCTTTTGGCGTTCTCCCGCGCAAAAACTCCACTTTCTCGTACAGTTAATCGACCAATATGAGTTCCTGCAAACTTACCGGCAGGTAGTATAGCTCGCACCATATCACGAGTTTGAAACCCAAAAAAGGTTTTACAACGAGTTCTGTGCTTAATAGGGAATCCGTACTTATTGGTTGTACACATTTGACGGTTTCCCCATCCCTTAGCGGCAATCAAGAGCGGCTGTGTTGTTACTACTTGCAAGGTTTCAATAACGCCAACACAAGCAGCGTCCAACCAGTGAGTTTTGGGTAGCCCTAGACGTGTACGGTTGTATTTTGTTCTGCCGCCGGTTCCCGTTTCAACTGACAACGCTGTTTCTTTCAATTTGCTAAACAACGCCCACCGAGTGCTATTAACGGATGCGGCATCCTTGCTACAAGCTGGAAAGCACCTGTAGGTGTCGTGACCTAAATAACGTAGCTTTCGCGCTTGACTGGCTATCTTGTCCACTGTTGTAAGCGTGTTTAGCGGATAGCTTTGGCAACATCGCCCCGTTCCACATACAGTGCCTCGCCAAAAAACTGAAGCCTTCGAGTTCTGATCGTTATCGCAGACTCCACGAACTGCCGCAAGGATATTTGCGTAAGCATGACATCGGCAAATATTGCCGCTCATTTGTTCGCAAATCTCAGCATCAGTTTTCGCGTGTCCTTCTAAAAGCAGTTTCACAGCAGACATCATCTGCCATGGTGAACTACCCACTACTAGCCCTTGTGGGCATAGTGGGGCTTCCAAATTTAGATGTTGGAAGCAACTTCTTCATAATCTTTAAATAGTATTTTTGGTAAATTTGATATAGGTGGTCAAACATTTGATTTGTCTGCTAAAAGTCATGAGAAAGAGAGAGAAGACCTTGTGTTAGAGCCTATCTTAGCTCTTTTCAGTGCTATTATTAGCTTCACAGAAAGTTGAATTTGAAATTTTCATTTTTTAAATTGCAGTAGCAAGTTTAAAATGGAAGTAGCAAAACTTTTTACTCGCTCCACTCTTTTTCCTAAACCTGTGTTCAACAACATTTGCTTATGAACTTCTCGTCAGCGCGGCAATATTTTGACCAAGAAATCCAGCAGCCTGATGAGCGTATTGACTTAGCAAAGGCAGCTTTATATATTGCACAAGAAGAATACCCTAACATCGACCCAGAAGAATACCTCAATGCCCTTGATACAATGGCTTTGGAGCTACAAGAACGCTTGCCATCCCAGAGGTATCCTCTGCGAATTATTCAAAGTATCAATCAGTATCTCTATGATGACTTGGGATATGCTGGCAATGTGGAAGATTACTATGATCCGCGTAACAGCTACTTAAATGATGTCATTGAACGCCGCTTGGGAATTCCTATAACCTTGGCATTGGTTTACTTGGAGGTTGCCCGAAGAATAGACTTTCCTATGGTAGGGGTAGGAATGCCAGGACATTTCGTGATTCGCCCAGACATTGCGGATACAGAAATTTTCATTGATGCGTTCAATGGTGGCGAAATTATGTTTCCTCAAGATTGCCAAGAACGACTGAGCCAATTTTATCAACAACCTGTGCAGCTACAACCAGAATTTTTAGCAACAGTGAGTAAGAGGCAAATTTTGGCACGGATGTTGGCGAATCTGAAATATATTTACTTGAATCAACAGGAGTTGGAAAAAGCTTTAGCAGCCGTTGAACGGATTTTACTGCTGTTTCCTGGCGCGTCACTAGAATTGCGCGATCGCGGTCTTTTGTACTATGAACTTGGTCTATCTGATCAAGCTGCTAACGACTTGGAAGCTTATCTGGCAAAAGCTCCCCATGCTCAAGATGCTCCTGCGATTCGGCAGATACTGACTCTGCTGGGGAGGAGTCGGTGAACTACTCATGGTTGCCTTCGGCTGAACCATGAGCTTCTGTACTCATAGGCGAGTGCCTCAAATGAGACTTTCGTCCCATCTTTGGTCTTACCTCCCCTCCTACAGCTCCAGACGGCTGAACCTTCCGCCTTTAGCGTTCTGATACCTTCTGCTCTAATATTTATTGCTGCGTTCCCATCCCGATCATGATGAGTATTGCAATGAGGACAAGTCCATTCACGGACATCCAATGGCATCTCAGAGATCTGATAGAAACAATTAGAGCAGAGCTTGGAACTAGGGAACCATCTATCTATTTCAATCAACCTCGCGCCTTTGCGTTCTAGCGCGTGTTCGCTAAGAAGTTAATGAATGTTCCCCATCCAACATCAGAAATTGCTTTTGCCAAATTATGATTACGTACCATGCCCAAGACATGAAGATTCTCTACTATGACAGCTTGGCTATCGCTGACCAACTTGTAACTGAGTTTATGTAGAAAATCTTGCCGTGAGTTACTAACTCGCTCGTACACTTTGGCAACAACTTTTCTATACTTGTAGCGTGAATTACTCCCCTTTTGTTTACGCGCTAACTTTTGCTGTTTGCGCTTCAAGTTTTTCTCGTACTTGGCAATGTGTTTAGGATTGTCGTACTTAGAAACCTTTTCGCCATCAGTGACAACAGCAAAGTGTTTCAATCCTAAGTCAACGCCGTAAATTTTACCGTCTGTCTCGGTGTGATTTTCACCTTCAACAAGAGTCAAGATAGATGCAAAGTATTTACCTGATGGCGTTTTACTAACAGTGACAGTCTTGATTTTCCCTTCAATTGGTCGATGAATTTTAGCTTTCACCTCTCCAATGTTTCCCGGAAGCTTGACAATACCCTTGCGGGTTCGCCAGTTCCCGCAGGAGGGAAACCCTCCTGCAGGACTGGACTCACCATCAAGAACTTTGACGTTTTGAGGATATTGAATTGACTGTTTACCCTGCTTAGACTTGAATCTAGGAAACCCAGCACGTTTATCAAAAAAGTTTTTGTACGCTGTGGTTAGGTTAAGTGTTGTAGCCTGTAAAACCTGGCTATAACAATCAGCTAGCCATGCAGTATCTTCCGCTTTCTTGAGGCTTGGTAATAGTGCATTGAGTGCTGAACGTCCAAGTCCCTTACCTGTTTCTTTGTAAACCTCGATAGATTTATTTAGAGCATAGTTCCACCACCAGCGAGAACATCCAAATGTCTGAGCTAATAGTATTTCTTGCTCTTTTGATGGGTATAAACGAACTTGTACGGCTTTGTGCAGCACTCAATATCACCTCCTTAGTTTCTTTATTTTATCACAATATATATTTAGCGGTAAGTGGATTGCGGAAAATATTTGGCGACTCCTCATACATCCATTTCCTTATCAACCATAGGTTGATTTTGGTCATAGATGCAATCGTCGCCGCCCGCTCCCTATCCCCACCCTACCAACGGTTGAGGGTGGGGACTTCCGCGTCACAGTTAAATAACGATTATCCAAATTGCTGTACTTCCTGTGCAACACGCTTGAGGCGTCCAAGCTGAGCTTGCATATCTTCTTTTGTCCAATTTTGGGCAAACGTTTGGAAACCCCAACTCACTAAAGGGTTGGGAATCTCGAATTCAAAGCGGTTAACAAGGCGCGTTCCTTTGTCTATCGGTTGACATTCCCAAGTGTCGCGCCCTTTAAAAAAACCTTGGAACTCCCACACAACTAAACCCGGTTGTCTTTCCACGACTGTGCTATTCAATGTAGGTTTTATCACTGGTATTTGAATCACGAACCGACTTTTACTACCGACATCAGTACTCCACGTACCTACAGGTTCGCAACGTAACACAGGATTCAGCCAGCGATGCATCAGAGCTTGTTCGGTAATGCAGCGCTCCACTACGGTGGCTGTAGCATTAATTTGAATCGATTGTTCAAAAACTTGAGACATTGGGCATCTTTCTTGCTATGGCTGCACCTAGAGTAACCCAAAATGACTTCAATATAACAGATTTCAACAATACGATAAATAACCTAAAGATTGAAATTTTTATGATGAATTATCTATGATTCTAAAGTTTATTATTCATAAAACGAAATAAGAAATAACAACAAAAAAGTTAAAAAAAAACATTAGATATTAACTTCATTCAATCAATTTACTGGTAAATTTATAGACAAAATACTGATAAACTTACCGGAATGTAGGATTATCAGGGTAATCCACATCAGAAGCATCTCAGATGTTTTCTGCAATAACACTCAACTTTAATTCTGAACAACCATGAATATAACTTGGCAAGGAATATCCCAGGTCATGGAGGTTGGTTTGTCAGTGAGGGTGCAGCAATTTTTGGCACAATCACCAACCTTGCCATCGGAACAACCCGATGCTGTCAATTACCTACAAGGAACTTTACAACAGGTGGTTCAGTTTATGCCCCGTTTGCTGGGAGCAGTGCTCATTTTATTAATTGGCTGGATCATTGCTGCTGTTGCAGCTGGTGTGACGCGTTCGCTCCTCAATCGTACCAATATAGACAACCGCATCGCTTCAGGGATAACCGGTGGTGGGGATGTTCCCCAGATAGAGAAAATTATCTCCAACTTAGTCTTTTGGGGCGTCCTGCTTTTAACAATAGTTGCCGTTTTAGATACGCTACAACTTAGGGTAGCTTCTCAGCCGCTGAACACTTTTCTGAATCAGATTGGTGACTTCTTACCCAGATTTGTGGGTGCAGTGGTTATCCTAGGAATTGCCTGGTTGGTGGCTACCTTAGTCAGGCTGATAACAGTACGCGCACTGCGGGCGTTACGCATAGATGAACGATTAAATACACCACAAGATGATACTCCTAGTCTCAATCAGCTGTCTGTAAGTGAGACTATTGGCAATGCTTTGTATTGGTTCATCTTTTTAGTCTTTCTCATCCCGTTGCTTGATAGCCTGGGGTTAAACCAAGCACTACTACCGGTACAAGTTCTTGTCACACAGATTATCTCAATTCTACCCAATATCTTGGGTGCGGCATTAATTGCTGCGGTTGGCTGGTTTATAGCTAACGTGGTGCGTCGGATAGTCACGAACTTGTTGGCGACAACAGGAATTGACAATTTGGGAAGACAGTTTGGACTCAGTGGAACATCAGGAACGCAATCGATATCGACGATTATTGGCACAGTTGTCTATGTCTTGATTTTGATTCCTGTCGCAATTGCGGCACTCAATCAACTGCAAATCGACGCAATTTCTGTGCCAGCAATCTCGATGCTGCAACAGATTCTCAATGCAGTGCCGGCTATCTTTACAGCGATCGCTATTTTGATTATTGCCTATTTCGTTGGGCGATTTGTCGGGGAACTGGTGACCAATATCCTCACAAGTATAGGCTTTAACAATATTTTCTCTGCTCTGGGTTTGCCATCACCCACCAGAAGAGTTGTTATTCCACAAGAACCAACAGCACGCACTACAACCCGTACGCCATCGGAAATTGTCGGCATTATTGTCCTAGTCGGCATAATGCTGTTTGCAACTTTAGCGGCGGTGAATATTCTGAATATTCCGGCACTGACAGCACTGGTAGGTGGCATTGTAGTAGTGTTGGGGCGGATTTTGTCGGGATTGGTAGTCTTTGCTGTGGGTTTGTATCTAGCAAATCTTGCCTTTAACATCATTACCAGTTCAGGCGATCGCCAAGCACGGATTTTAGGACAGATAGCCCGGATTGCGATCATTGCGCTTGTGTCTGCAATGGCACTGCAACAAATTGGTGTTGCCAGTGATATTGTGAATTTAGCTTTTGGACTTTTAGTCGGGGCGATCGCCGTTGCTATTGCCTTGTCGTTTGGTTTAGGCACTCGCGATATTGCCAGAACCCAAGTCCAAGAATGGCTTGACTCTTTCAAAAGAAAAAGTTAACACAAAAAACTAGGGAGCCATTAGCCCTTTGTGATTGCTTATTTGTTATTACCTAAGGTAAATAAGCAATCACAAAGGGCAGCCTTTTTGCAAAAATGTAGAAAAGGTTCGGAATCAGCTATAAAGGTGTTGTAGTTAAGGTTGAGACTTAGAGTAGAGTAATCTCATGAGTTAGATATTACAGCGCTTACTCTTATGATTAGACCACAAAACGTAGGGTGGGCATTGCTTCTAAAAGCTTATATGACAAACGTCTGATATCAAGTCCGGTTAATTAGTGATGATTCCACGTTAACTACCCCACCCCTTAATCCCCTCCCCGCAAGCGGGGAGGGGACGTGAAGCGTAGCTTTACGGGGGTGGGGTTCTTAGGTAAGCAATGCCCACCTTAGCTGAAAACCGCTCTTTTATCCTACAAGCAATTGACTTGCCCTCTTTTAAATTTGGATTTAGAAAAATGCATAAAATGGTTTTGCTTAACCGTAATAAGAATATACAGGTAGATCTGGTTTAACCCTAACTTCCGTTTAGCAAGTCAGGGAAAAACTTAAGCACATAATTTTATTTTTGTCAACGCTTAAGTCTCTCATCAAGAATAAAAGTTGAGAAAGTGTCCAATAGTTTACGTGGAACTTGCCTACTTTATGTTTATTCAAGGTTCAACTACCAAAATGACCAAAAAGTTCAAGAAATTGGCTTTCGTTCTGGGAATTGCTGGTATCAGTACCCTTATCAGTATTCCTGTCCTAGCCAAAAAATTTTATCCTCCGTATGCTCTTTTTCAACCTTCTGCATATCGCAGTTACCCTTATCGCAATTCTGAGAAAAACATTGCTGATACCCTTGCAGATAATAGTAAATATTCCAATCTTGTTTATGAATTGAAGCAAGCAGGCTTGCTGGAAAAGCTCAAGCAAGGGCAATTCACAATTTTTGCTCCCACCGATAATGCCTTTAAAGCTTTACCTAAACAAACTTATCAACGGTATAGCCAAAAAGAAAATCGAGAAAAAGTGCTGAAATATCACGTAGTTTCCGGTATCATCACTGAGAAAACTCACAAAAACTTAAATGGTACGCCAATACCCACACTACTTGAAGGTAATGCGGTCAAGATAACTTTCGACAAAAACGGCAACGTCAAACTAAACAATGCTATTGGTAAGCCTCCGTCTATCCAAGCCAAGAATGGTGTGATTATTGAGATTAACCAAGTGCTAGTACCCCCTGGACTTTAGATGAGTGCAAGGAGTTAGGAGGAGATCCCCGACTTCTTAAAGAAGTCGGGGATCTGACCCCTACGACATATCAAAATTAATGACATAAACTACTATTGGTCTGTCAAGAAATAATTGAGGGTTAGAAGTAGTTTGTAGTAAGCGCTTTAGCGCTAAAGCGCTTACTACCAAGTAAATCTTAAGTAGGGTGCGTTACGGCTTTAGCCTAACGCACCATCTTAATGGCGGTGCGTTAGGCGCTCATGTCATGTTTTTCGTTACAAATCATATCGCTCATGCTGCGCCTAACACACCTACAAGAATTTTATGTTTACTTTATAAATGACCTCTAATTCAAGAGTGTATTGCACCTCATTGCCAATTTCCCACTAGAACAAACGGTGCCCAGAAATGGGGATGTCTGTAGTCCTTATTCTTATCGTTATCCTTGTACTTATCGATAAAAGCTAACTGTGCTTTCTGTAGTGCTTGTGCTTTATTTATGTTTGTTTTCTGGGCGTCCTTTAACTGGTTGTAGAATTCACTCATAATTTCAGCAGTCGTTTGATCTACAACTGACCACAGTGTCGCTAGCGTACTGCGAGCGCCCGCCCGCACTGCTACACCAGCTAGTCCCAAAGCAGCCCGTTTGTCTCCACTTGCTGTCTTACAGGCACTTAGAACCAATAGTTCGATGGGTGTATTTCGGTACAGAGTTTTGTCTTGCAATAACTTACCTAACTGTTTAACATTAATGCGGCGATCCCAAGAGAGGATAAACGTTCTGTCAGCAGTAGAGCTAAACTCACCATGAGTTGCAAGGTGGACTATCGGAGGAACACGAGAAGCACGAATCTCTTGTTGTAAATCGTCGCTGGTAAATTTCTCGTTGAGAATCAATTGGTTTGATAGCCCAATTTTCTCAATTTGTTCGAGTTCACGTTGCACGTTACTTAATGGTAAAAAATCTCTGTGTGGTTCAAAGTTCGGGCGGATTTTGCTCAGCCCTGCTGTGAAGGCTCTTAAATTCACTTTTGCAATTGGTTTTGGATCAAGGAGCTGCAAACCAGGTGTTAAAGCAATGGCATACCTTTGTACTAGATACTGATTGCCATCATAAAGAATCCCCATAGGGATATTCCGCAAGTCTCCATCCAGGACAAAAGCTAGAGTTGTGACTTTACTATTTTTCAACTCTGGCTCTAGTGGTTTGATCACCCAGTCATACAGCTTTTTATAGTATGTGCGCGAATCTTCCTCGATACTGACAGGGTCTATCAGAGAACGCTGCACTTCATCTATAGTGTCGTCAAATTCTTTCTGAGCAACTTTGATTGTATGAAGGCTTAAATTTGGTTGTTCTGGTAAGCTAAGAATAACGTGTAATTGATTAGGCAAAAGAATTGTATAAACAACTGCTGCTGCTTTGTCAATTTTATCAATCTGTTTAGGATTTTCCTCCACACAAGCTTCTCTAAAAAAGTTGTTGAGTTCTGCGACTTGCAGAGATTCTAAAACATCACGAGCTTGAACGAGTCGTTTTTGGCTTTCCTCATTTTTGCCTGCATCTTTTAAGGAATTAGCATATTCTAAGTCTAACTCGACTAACTCTCGGTAAACTGGTTCAACAGTGTTCTGAAAAGAAAACTGGACTTCTGGGTTGAGTGCTATTAAATCACGGCGTAATGCTTGAAGGGCATCATAGGATGTAGTATATGCGGTAATGGCATCTTGAATATCTCCTTGCTCTTTTCGTATCTGTCCTAACTGCCGAGCAAACTGGTAAGCTATATCTGGTGCTTTGAAAGTTGAAGCTATGATCAGAGACTGTCTTGTGAATTCTTCTGCTTGAGACAAGTTTTTCCTCGTTCCAGTCAGATACAAACTCCCACGATTTCCCAAAGCATGAGCCTCGGCTCTTTTGTCTCCCAAACTTTTGGCTTGTTCGGTTGCTCGAGCTAAGATTTGATCAATCTCTTCAAAAGTTGGAAGTTGGGAATTAGCCTTCGTCAAGATACCTTGTTTAGCTAATTCAACAAAACTATGGGCAAGATTAATTTGGAGGTAAACTCCTGCGCGACTCGGCGACAAGTTACTCAATTGAGGCTTGAGAGTTCGCCATAATTCTTCTGCTTGTGGGAATTCCTGACGTTTCAGTAATAAACTGAGTTTATTGACTTGTGCTTGCTGTCGTGTCGTTGGTGATTGAGACAACTTGACAACGTCATCATAAGAATTTATTGCTCTTCCTTGATAATCCTCTATTTCTCCAATCGCTTCGTCGTTAGCTTGTTTTGCCTGAGCAATATCTCGTAATGTGTTAGCCAAACTTAAATAAGCAACCGCTAGATCTTGAGGAGAATTCAATTTTTGAGCCAGGTTTATACTTGTTTGCAAAATGGGTGTAGCAAGTTCTAGCTGCCCTTGCACGCGCAGCAGTTCGCCAAGACTTCTCAATCCCACAACTGTAGAGAGAGAAGGAGATTCTTGTTTAGCAATTTCTTCCAGTCGTTTAACTAATTTTTCTTGTTCTTCTGGAGTGAGTTGTTCTGGATCTAATTCTTGACAATTTTTCACCCCAAGTTCTTTACGTACAACTTCCAATAAAGTATTACAAGCACGAGGATAAAGACCCAAATCTTGCATAGCTTGAGCCTGGTTTATTTGGCTTTGGGCTAATTTTTCAGGCTGATTAATTTGGCTGTAGATTTTAGTAGCTTCTTCCCAAGTTTTGAGAGCATCTGCTGATTGTCCCAATTCCCTTTGCAAATACCCTTGAACGTCCAAGCTTTGAGCCTGAATTTTAAATTGTTCCTTTCCCTGTGGTTGGTTTTTCACAATTTCCAAGCTATCTTCAATCGCTTTTTTTGCTTGTTCCCACTGTCCCAGTTTTTGATAAGTCAAAGAGAGATTACTAAACGCCATTGCTTGGTTTAATTTATCTCCTTTGGCAGCAAAAGCAGTCGCTGTTTGTTTCCACGCTGTCGCCGCTTCTTCAAATTTTCCATTGCGGTATAATGTAGTCGCCTTGTTTGCTAACTGTTCCGCATCGAATTGAGATTGGACAATAGGAGTTGGTAAAGAAACTTTGGCAGCAACAACAGGCGAAATTGTTGAGAGGATAAATAAGGCTGCGAGAAAAAGGGAACGTCTCTTAGGGTATTCCAACAAATAAATTATCCAATTTTGTGGAGTGGGCATCTTGCCCGCCCAGTTTATAGGACGGGCAAGATGCCCATCCCACAAGAAAAAGTTGGATATTTTTGTATTTTGAAGTCTCTGATAGATTCTTTTGAAGAAATTTTGTAATTTTCTGAGTCCACGCTGGATGATATACATATTTTCTTTCTCCTGTCAAGGTCTAGATATAAGAACCAGCCCTTTCAAAGTGCAAGTTGAAGATTTAGATTTTCTTCGTGTTCTTCGCGTCTTCGTGGTATGAAAAATATTTTTTAACCGCGTTCGCGCAGCGTGTCCTCTGGACATAGGCACGAAGAACGCGAAGGTCAAAAGTCGCGAAAATCGGGCATAATTTTCTAGATTTTTTAGTCACCTTGAAAGGGCTGATATAAGAACCTAGCCCTTTCAAGGTGGGTAAAAATTTTGGTAAAAAACTAATATAAGAACTTCTCCCCGCTTGCGGAGAGCAACGCCAGAAAATGAATATCAACGCACAGCACAACTAGCGGGTTTTTGCCAATTGCGTTGCGAGCCAGTGCGGGTGGGATCATAAGCTGTGAGAACGACCTCACCTTTTTCGTTGAAAATCCATCCTTGGGCTGGTACTATTTGTTTCACGGTTGCACTGGTGGATGGCTTTTTCGTACTTGCACTATTAGAATTCCCCGTACTGGCGACAGGCTGCACCAAATCAACGCGAACATTATCACTACTGATGGCTTGGTTAGGACTGGATGGTACCCCGCCACGTCCGGTGATAACGAAAGTACTGCCTACACCTCGTTGACAGGGGTTTTGGGCAACTTGCTGTGTGGGGTCTATGACAGTTTCTGGTAATTCAACTAATCCCTGACTGGGGTCAACGTCTGGACTTTTGATTTCTACCGTACCCGCACTCCCAAATTCTGAACTGGCAGTGATGTCACTGTTTGATGTTCGTTTTTCTCGAAATTGGATGCCGTAGATACCAGTAGCGTTAATTCGGACATCGCCCCCATTGCCTGTAAAAGCATTAGCAGTAATGTCGCTATTTTCTGATGGGAAAGCAATAACAAAGCCATCAGGTGCATTAATAGAGATATTGCCGCCATTACCACCTGTTTGATTAGTGCCAGCTGAGGTGGAAATTTCACTCTTGCCACGCATCAATAAGTAGTCCCGCAGGTTAAGCGTGATGTTGCCACCATCAGCATCAGTAACAGATTCAGATTTTATAATGCTTTCGTTGTTGAGGGTCAGTCGAGAAGCGTTAATCTCGATATTGCCCGCAGTCGCTCCACTAATCTCTGAATCTGCGAATATTTTTGCACCATTAGTTACTAGTAAAGACCCAGTGTTAATCTTAATATTTCCACCATTACCGGAAGTGCCTGGAAGCCTGTTTTCCTGACTAGCACCACTACTTACACTAACACCGGAGCCATCGAAAACGATTGAGTTTGCATCAATAACAATATTTCCTGCATCTCCTTGTCCTTGGGTTCTGGTGTTGATTTGATGGTAGCCAGAAACGGATAGAGTACCTGTATTAATTCTTATATCACCGCCTCTTCCATCCGCTTGAGGTTCTACCTGGGTATAAGCACCACCGCTAAATTCTTTTAAATCACTCTTGAATGTGACACTATCTGGCGCATTGATGATAATGTTACCTGCATCACCACGAGCTTCAGTATCGGCACGCAAGTTAGCACCAACATCTAGCAGTAAGGAACCAGTTGTAATCTGGATATCTCCGCCTTTACCGTTTCCACCTACACCCCCTCCTTGTGGTTCGGAAGCGGAAGTTACCTCAGAGAACATATCAGACCCTTGCACTAGGGCTACTTGGTCTCGTGCCTCAATGATGATGTTACCGGAATCACCTGTTCCTGCTGTGGTTGTATTTATTTGAGAACTATCTAAACGCAAAGTGCCAGTTTTTATGACTATATGACCACCATTGCCTACGCCTCCAGGCTCAACACTGCTGCTGAAGAAAGTTCCCTTAGCAATCCTGAACAAACCGCAGTGCTGAAATGCGGGTTTCTCCATTTTCGTCGGCTCCTAAAGAAATAGGAAAGCCCTCCCCCAGGACTTTCGTCTGACTTTGCTGTCGAGATAAATTGAAACCCAGTGCAAATTCTTGGGTGGGAGTTTGGATGATTGGCTGGCGGAAACCAACATTGACGTAAAAAGAATCACCCGTGATATCAATGCGGTCAAACGGTGGTTCAATCACCGTAGTGTCTGTAAATCCCCCAGCAAAATCGAGTGTCCCGTTGCGGGGATTGAGCGGTAAATTATAACTCAGGTCAAGGGCATTACTCCCTTCGGTATTCGTATATGTTGCATCAAAGCGATCGCCCAAGCCAAATACATTGCCTTCACTTATACGAATACCCCGCCGGAAAGTACCTACACTAGGCGCACGACCATTATCAACAAACAATTCTGTCCTAAAAGAGTCCGCTTCTTCTACCCTAACTTCCAGTACACTCTGTTCCGGACTAGACCCAGCAGACAACTCAGCTGCAAAATTTTTAATCAAAGGGTTAAGTTGCAATACTTGCAGTGCTTTTAGTAGCTGGAACCGATTTAAAGGTGTAGATGTTCCCAGGGCTACCCGACTGCGTACGTAGTTTGGGTTCAACCGTCGAGTCCCTGTCACCCTAATCTCCTCGACTTTGCCTTCGACAATCTGAACTTTGACGACTGCTCCCTCTGGTGGAAATTTTTGTCCAGCAGCAATGACTGCACCAGAGTTAATGTAGCCGTTCTGAGTGTAAAGTTCTGTGATCACAGCCTCTACTTGCAGCAGTTGGGCAAAGGTGATGGTTTTATTCGTAAATTCGGCTGTAACTTCGCTTAACTTTTTGTTACTAAATACTGTGTTACCTTCAAACTCAAACTTCTTAACAGTGATAAACCCAGGAATCTCAGGACGCGGTTCTAATGTGGGAGGTGTTGACGGAGTTTCATTAAGTGGAGGTTTTGGAGGCGGCTGGGGAGAAGGGGCTGGCTGTGGTGGAGGCGGTGTTGGTGTAATCGGATTGGGAACCGGAGCAAGATTCGGAACCTGAGATAAAATGATATTAGATATTGTATTGTTATGTGTAAAAGTCGGAATCTCAAGTTCAGGAGGAGGTATTTCGGGACTGCTCCGCTCACCTGGTAAGCTTCCAGCCGAGGCTTTACAAGCATAAGAGGTGATCAACAGCTTGATGATCAACGAAACAGCGAGATTGGCTCTCAAGCCTCCGGGCTGTCTGCCCATTCTCATCATAGTATGCACTCCTCAAGAAAAGTTTTATGACGAAGGGCAATCGCGCCCCAACCGGCACAAAGTGCGATCGCTGTGTGAAAACGAATGCCATATAAATTATCTAACTTAAGGATTATTTACCACGAATTTCCTTTTCAGTCATTATAATCGAAAGAAATTTTACTTATCCAAGCCAGGAAAACAAAACAAACAAGAGTCTTAACCCACTTAGTAAGTGAGGATTTAAAAATTACGCTCTCTATAGTGAAAATAATAGTAAATAATAGATAATCATCAAAAAGTAGAGAAAATTAATAAATTTGACTAGATTTTCCTTGGGGTTAAGATATGCATTGTTAGTTTAATAGTTTAAAGTAATCAATATGTCTAAGATAATACAATCTAGTGCTTGAACGTTGACTTAGTTATCTCAAAATGGCAAAACAAACTAAAGGCTTACTAGTAGGGCGTTACCAAATTATCAAAGAATTAGCCAGAGGAGGTTTTGGTGTCACATACCTAGCTAAAGATACTCAGTCATCCAACTCTCCTTGCGTTGTCAAAAAGCTTAACCCTCAAAATGCTGATATTGAAACAGCCAAAACACTGTTTCAAAGAGAAGCCCAGTTTCTTTCCTATTTGCAACAAAATCGACAGATACCAAAATATTCTAATTATTTTGAAGAAGATGAAGAGTTTTACATAGTTCAAGAATATATAGAAGGTAAATCTTTAGATAAGCTACTTGAGCAGCTATGGACAAAGCCAAAAGTTATTGATTTTTTACGAGAAATACTATTAATTCTGAAACATCTTCATCAAATAAATATTATTCATCGCGATATCAAACCCTCTAACGTTATTAGAAGAGACAAAGATAACAAATTTGTCTTGATTGACTTTGGCTCAGTTAAGCAATTAGAACCGAGATATTTCTCTAAGGGAAGTTCCCAGTATCAGTTACCTCTTCATACCATGATTGGAACTCCTGGATATGCTCCTATAGAACAAATGGAAGGAAAACCAAGCTTTAACAGTGACATTTATGGCTTGGGTATGACAGCAATTCATCTCTTAACTGGAATACACCCAAAAAATTTAAAACGCAATGAACAAGACAATGTGATATTTCCTAACGGAGTTGATATTGATAATTCCCTAGCAACCGTTTTAACAAAAATGGTGTATTCTAGTCCAGAACGTCGCTACCAGTTTGTAGATGATGTTCTGGAAGATTTAAATAACGTTATCGAATCTTATAACAATAACAATCACAATAATAAAACTACGATAGATCCAAACAACGGTTTCATAAGCCTGAATGAAATTACAGCACCCAGAAATGATACAATACCATTCTTCATACCTGAGAATAATGAAACGCAACTGCCTAAACGGACATTTTTAAGACTTTGGCACATTCCAATCGGACTTATAGCACTAGGTATTACTCTAGTCAGTTTAGAATTTATTTACCCATTTCTCCGACCTTTATATTATTCGTATCAAGGCGATCGATTACTGGATTTCCGTCAACCAGAAGCAGCTCTAGAACAATTTGAAAACCTCAGAGAAATCAAGCCCAATTCTCCTGAAGCTTGGAAAGGACGAGGCGATGCTCTCCTAACCATGGGAAGTGATTTTCGAGCTTTAGATTCTTATAATAAAGCACTTTCTCTCCAACCTAATAACTTAAAAACGTTAAATAATAAAAGTAAAGTATTATATAACATAGGTAAATATCAAGAAGCTTTAGAGACTTCTAATAAGGTACTTGCAATTGACCCTAATAATGCAGAAGCGTTGAGCGGTCAGGGTTTAGCTTATATGGGCTTGCGGCAATATGAAGAAGCATCACAGTCTTTTGAAAAACTCAGGGAAATCAGACCTGATGAACCAAAAATTTGGAATGATATCGCCTTAGCTACAGAACAGTTGCAAGGACCAGAAGCTGGCAAGAACTATTATAAACTAGCACTGGAATCTTATGACTTTCTTCTGAAAAGGAAGCCACAAGATCCTTTCGCCTGGACTGAACGAGGGAATATCTTGCAAAAGTTAAATCGTCCTCAAGATGCACTGACTTCTTATCAAAAAGCACTTGAAATTGATAAAAATTTCTATGTAGCTCTCGTGGGAAAAGGTAATACGCTTGATGCAATCGGAAAACCTCAAGACGCTCTTCTAGCTTTCAATAGAGCTAGTGAAATTCGTCCAGATGATCATCAAGTTTGGTATAACCGGGGGATGTTACTAGCACAACGATTGCAAAAGTACGAAGAAGCGTTACAATCATTTGACAAAGCAATTGAAAGAAGAAATGACTTCTATCCTGCTTGGCTGAATAAAGGATTAATATTGTTAGATCTACAACGCTACAGTGATGCCTTAGCAGCCTTTGACAAAGCTAAAAACCTTGCACCGAAAGATGCCTTCGTTTGGGCTAATCGAGGATCTGCTTTAGAGCTGTTAGGAAAACGTAAAGAAGCGTATGATTCATACCAAAAAGCCATTGAACTTGGATTTCCCCAGGAACAATTACGCGAACAATTAGAAAAAACTAAAGTATAATCCCAGGGGAGCATCCCAATCAAAGAAGCCTTTGTACCGATTCTAGCCCTCACCCCCATCCCCTCTCGCATATATGCGAGAGGGGATGGGGTGAGGGGTTCCCCTTCTCCTAATATTTGGGAGAAGGGGTGAGGGGATGAGGGCTATCAAGGTTTTTGCACATTTGGGATGCTCCTTAATCCTACTTTTAGCTTAATCGGTCATTCATCCCACGCTCCCTCATATCTTGCACCTAACCGTATAAGCCTGGATTTAGTAAAAAGCAGCGCAATAAAGTTACATCACTTTTCTTAGCTTTTATCGGTAAAACAAGGACTTCAGGCTTAGTACCGAGTTTTAAAATAACGTCAATGTTTCTTGGTGCAAGATATCAGCTCCCCTTCGGGTGAGACGTGGGATGAATGACCGGATAAAAAGAGTGCATCCGACGCATTGTCCTTCTAAGATAGGCCAGCCTTTGTTTTGTGGATCTGTGTTCCAAGACGAGTACTCGTTGTAGTAAGGCATGAAGGCAAGGTGCACTTCCCTGCCTGACGATGTTAACCAAGGTCGTTTTCTTAAGAACGGTCAATCGGCAAAACGAGGCTTGAACCGTTCCATTTCAGATGCTTCATGGGGAACTTTGAGAGAAAAAATTCAGTACGCGGCTGCAAAGTCGGGAAAAAGTTTTTTTAAAGTAGACCCAAAAAACACAAGCCGCACTTGTTCTAAATGCGGGGTCGTAGATGCTTTATCTTGTTTTGGAGAAAGGTTTGTTTGCACATCATGTGGGTATGAAGCACACGCAGACAAGCAAGCCGCTATTAATATAAAGCACCGTGCGATAAAAAATAATGGGTTAAGCATTCTTAAAATGATTAACCCTAAAAAGGTACGTAGGGACTCTGCGAAACCCAAGCAGCTAGTACTGCTTGAAACGCCCACCGTTGAATTAACAATGGTTAAAAGGAAACAACACCGCGCTCGCATTCTTCAAACGCGGTGTGCCTGGGAACCCGCCTACTCAATTGAGTCTATGGGAAATTGGAGACTTGGCTTAGTCTCCAAGAATCCCACACCTAGAAGGTGTGGGAGTGTCAACTACCCAAACTTGCGAAGTAAAACCCTCTCAACAATAATGTCCTCTGCGGTCGAAGCATTTTTTGCGAGAAAAGACACTTTTAAGTTTTGGATTTCCGACGGTTGTTCGCGTCTTTTCACCTGCTCAATGAGTTTGTCGGTAATGTCAAACAGGACGGTTTTTGTCACTCTTTCAGAACTCGGTACTTCAAAGAAATTGATAACACCAACGAAGTGAGCATTTTTGTCAAGAGTGTCAACAGTCGCCTCTGTATTGGGCAGGTTTAGATAAACATCATAAGCTCCCGTTGGTTCTCCCTGGAAAGACACTTGAACTTCCAACTCATAATTTTCATTTCCAGAAGGAGCACCTCGCTCTACCACATCTTCTGATATCTCAATAGGGGTAGATAATGGAATATTTACTGTTGTCAGTTTATCAGTTAACTTAGTCTTAACCTCCTCAGAGGTAACAATAGTGTCTTCTACGGGTAGTATGAATCTATCGCGTGAACGATTCTGTGCTCGGCGACTCGGTGGCACTTCATCAAGTTTATCGTAGATGGAATTGTTGTAACTTGGTTTATAGACCTCGGAAACCACTTCTGATGGTTGGAAGCTAATCGCAGTACTTCCATTATAAAAATTATACACCCAAGGTACTGAATTTAATTCTTCAGCCGTTACTCTGATATCTGTTGCTGCTGGGTTATCTTTTTCTCTTTGTCTTGTCCAAGATTCCCATATACGGTCGATATTAGTGTGATGTACCCAAAAGATTGGGTCGAAACCAGCAGTAGGAACACTTGTCATCAGCCCTCTATTAGTTTCAGTTTGCGTGATAGGATTGAATGTCCTAGAGCGATACACACCACCGAGTTCAACGTGCATGAGACCGTGAGGTGAGTTTTCAAGCGGGCTAGAAAAATCCCGAAATCGAATAGCTTGGTACGCTTGTTGTTTGCCTTCAATCAGCGTCTCTTGAGTAATCTGGTTTGCAACAGGAGTCGGGTCGTTTGCATCTGCAGCTGATATTGAGCTACCGCTATTTAGGATTCTACGCCTCAATGGCTCATAAAGACTGTTAGTTACATCAGCAGGACTTCTAAACGCGTTTGGGATAATGCTGTTTTCTGAAGACCCATTATCGGTGTAATCCCAGTACGGAATGGCAAAATCATCCTTGCCAGTGATGTTACGAACAGCTATTTCAAAGAAAGAAAGGTAGAGTCGATGCCAGGGTAGAAAGTGATATATATTAACATTTTCTTCATGGGGGCACTTCTGCCAAAAGTTTTGTAACAATTGTGTTACCTCTGGAGTTGATGCCGTTGCTGAGGTATAACCTGGGCACAGAGGATTTCCCTGAGGATAAGTCGTAGGATCGGGAATCCAATGAATTGCTCCCTGGAAATACCAACTAGCAGGATCTAGGCAACCCCGTTCTCGCATCAGGGTAAGCGCGTCTTTAAGCGTCTGTAGATCCTTCTGTCCTTCGGGAGTGTAAATATTTTTCCGAACTCGGGTGGGTGGCTTAGTGAACTGGGTGGACTGGGGTAACTCGGTGGACTGGATAGATTGGGCATAAGCGTTGCTTGGTAGCAGCAGCAACCCAAAAACAGATATTGCCAAAATCAAAGCGAAAATAAACTTTCTCATGGCTTTCTCTAAAATTTGATAGCTCAAAGAGTATATAAGTGCAAGCGAAAGCAACTTATGCAGTTTGAGGCTAAACTGCTATATAAAACCTAGACAAATCTAGACATTTACTTCTTACGTCACGGGGAGCATGGGAGCGGTTATCCCTCGGTAAGCATTCACGCCTTAGCCAGACGCGATAAATTGATTGCGGCGTTCAAATCCCTATCCATTACGTGTCCACAATGTTCACATGAGTAAACACGTTCACTTAACAACAGGGATTCTTTTTTACAACCACAATTACTACAGGTTTTAGAAGATGGATACCATCTATCCGCCAAAATTAGCTTGCTTCCAAACTTCTTGCACTTGTATTCAAGTTGTCTTTTGAATTCATAAAATCCGCAATCAGCTATGGATTGAGCAAGCTTATGGTTTTGCATCATGCCCGAAACATTCAAGTCTTCAATTACTATCACAGCGTGGTTTTTGCATAAGTAATTGGTGACTTTGTGGAGCGAGTCTTTACGAATGTTCGAGACTCGGTTATGATGCTTTGCCAGATTAATTTTTGACTTGTGGCGATTGCTGCTACCTTTGGTTTTTCGTGCTAAAGATTTAGACAATCGCTTTAATTTTTGGATGCTTTTTTTGTATGCCTTGGGGTTGGGAAATACGACACCAGTACTTAGTGTAGCTAGTTCTTTTATCCCCAAATCTGCGCCAACAACCTCTACAGACTTCTGTGTCGGCTCGCATTCTACTTCATATGCAAACGCGATATACCAGTCATCGGCTATCCGAGATATTGTTAGTTTAGTGGTCGTTGTGTGAGGCAGTCCTTCATAAGTTTTGACCCAACCAATAGTTGGCAACTTAACCCGTAGACCGCCTACAGATATTGATTTTCCGCTAGCGTCTATCGTAAAAGAATCATTTTGACCTTTCTTTTTGAACTTTGGATATCCACCTAGTCCTTTAAAAAATCGGTCAAAAGCTGCACCCAGTTGGTCAAAAGCGTATTGAGTAATCTTTTGGCAAATACCTTTCTCCTTAACCCATTCCAACTCTGTTTTAACTTCGTTGTTGAAGAACTTTTTGAGTAGATATTTATTAGGCTTGTATCCATCTTGATGTAAGCTTTTCCAAGTCGCCAAACCCCAGTTATAAGTAAACCGCGCTATGCCTGCGTGTTTACTCATTATGGTTTTCTGTTCTGGCGTCAGTTTTAACTTAGTCTTGATGGATAAAAGCATTGTTCGACCTCAAAACTGTGCTATAAGTATTAATATATCAATATTTTTAGCAATTTACAATGACTTTTCAAAAAAAACATAAATTAGGCGCAGTTCCTTTAAACGAAGAACCTTTTGACAGGTCGCCTGTATGCTTCAACGTGCGAAAAGGTGTCAAAGAAAAACTAAAAACCGTCCCTGACTGGAAAGAACGGTTAAGAGAATTTGTTGATAGTTTGATTGAAGATATAGAAGACGATTGTCAATAGATGACTAAGCTTGTTCATGTTATTGGCGGCTTAAAACAAACTCCAAGCTGGTTGTTGTTGACTGATGGTTTCCATCTAGTAAGACTTGCTGTAACTGTGGAGCAAAAAAAGAAACACTCGCACGCTTATGAGCGAGTGTTTGAATGTGGTCACTGTGGACTCATGATTGACCGCGATTTAAACGCAGCAATTAATCTGTCAAAAGCTGTCAATTAGACAGTGTTAGTCTGTGGACTGGTCTTGTTGCCAACTTCTCCAGCAATGTTGCAGAAAGTATTAGCATTGCCCAAAACAATCTAATTGGTACAAGTTATCTGATATAGAAAAGTCCAATTATGGGTAGCTTTGGGTAGGCTTTATGCAACGGCTAAATTAATGTTGATACTTTCGTAAATGTCGTCGCACATCGCTCTACAAATGTAAGTGCCACCTGCTAGCGAGTTACCGCCATCATCTTTCCCATCCCAGATGAATGTCCGCGTACCAGGCTGGGGGTTGTCCTCGTCAACAAGCGTGCCCTTGTACCAAGCCAGATAATTCCAAAAGCCAATGTAGAGCTTTTTAGTTCCCTGGGGTACGTTGAGACGAATCTCGACCTTAAGAGGTTCGGCGGCGGGAACCGAGTTCAGTCCAAGGACCGCGACGGATGCTAGGAGTTCCTTGGGAGGAGCAGGCAACGGTTGGTCAGTGTACTTGTAGACCATTTTGCCCGAACTGTAGCCCACCAGTGGCTCGAAGAAGAAGCGGAAGCGATTCAAGTTGACCCGGACATCACTGAGTGGGTCGCCGTTAACACTGTCCTGAGCGACCCAGTTTTGTCCGCCGTTCCAAGTCCAGCTGTTATACGTTCCAATGAATTGAGCATCACCCCAGCCCCCGACCCAGCCGCAGTCTTTGCTGATAAATCCGATTCCTTCCAAATTGGCGTTGGCAACATGGTTGCCCTCGGCACCAGTCCGGCAGTCATTGATGGGAAACATCTCCCAGGTTTGACCACCATCGGTGGTTCTCAAGATGGCACCGTTTAGAAAGTTTTCTATGGAAACGAATCCAACCTCTTCATTGAGCCAGTAGATCTTCCAACCCCAGCCGCCACAATCGAAGTCGGATGTTATATTGGCTACGGTGTTCCCCCACGTCTTGCCGCCATCCTGCGTGTAGAGAACGACTGGCTTTAATTGAGCATATTGGGGATCACGTTCGTAGCCTTTCCGGTCAGGTGGGCAACTGTCCTGCTTCCTTCCACCTACGACCCAACCCCGATTCTCGTCAAAAAAGTGGATATCGACCAAGTTAGAGGCATAGCGACTCATATCGATCACATTCCAGCTCTTGCCTCCGTCCGTTGTCTTGATAATGGAGGGACCAGGTTGGTTGGGATCGTTAGCACCAGAACCATACACCACCATTTCGTTAACCACGGACAGACCGCAAATGCCTCCAGGAGAACCCTCTGGAAGGTTGTCAACAGGTGTCCATGTGTCACCGCCGTCTGTTGTTTGGTGGAGCAGATACTTCAGATAATCGCCGGGATTTTCCTTACTGGCGTTGGTCACGGCCCCAAACCAGCCTACTTGGGGCGAGGCGAACTGAATACAACGCAAATATGGTCTTCCCGGCAAGTTGGGAGGTAGTTGATACTTGGTGGTCCAGCTCGACCCTCCGTCTCGGGTAACGCTCACCTGCCCGTTGCTGTTGACCAGCCAGCCTTCTTGCGGGTTAAAAAACCAGATATCATCGGTTCGCGAGGAGGCAATCGGAGAATTAGTTTTAACCCATCGGTAGTTTTTTAGATCTATGGTCATCTTGTTTGCTCTTTTTTCTAGAATGTAGAACTATGACCTTGACATAACTTAGATTATATGCATCAATCCTTACTGGATTTGCACAACGCAAGTTAAGCATGAATGAGCTTCATAGTTGTGTTCTTGATAGATGTAGCGCGCATCAACTTATGCACTTTTGGGATAGAAATGATGAACAGTCTTGTTGGGGGTAGGGTGTGGGGTCAATACGTTGAGCCACACCGCGCTTTATAAAAGCGCGGATTCTGGCTGAAAGTTGGCGTTGACTTGTTGCCCGAACTCCTGCAAGTTAGCTATCTGGTCAACGTTTTTCAGCTTGTCAGAGAACCGCTCTAGGGCAATCAACCCAAAGAAAGGACGAGCCTACTCGTTCGCGGTTTAAAGACTCCTGCCATGCCTCTGTTAGGAGCGGCTCCGCCCCACGATACCCGTTACGGGCATCTTGCACTGACAGTCTATCGTCTTGATTAACGAATCTACTCAAGTACGCACTCATTAAATCGCGATGCATAACAACACCAGTTGCATCATGATGAACTCGTTCAGACAGAGATTTTTTAACACGACTACCATCTAAATGAGTTTGAGAAAGTGCCGTATATGAAGTAGAAAACTTATGAACACTTCCACCAGCTTTTTCAGCTTTGTGAACGAGTTCTGATAATACAAATCCTGGAGATTTGGCAGAAATAGCCTTACCATAACGTTTCTGCCAACCTTTCACACTAACATTTTCAGTTTTTATATCTTTACCATGCCGCAAAATTTCATTAATGATTTTGCGGTTTTGGCTTTTGGCATATGCTGTCTTTTTGCGTTCTAGTTCCCGTTTCTTTTGGGCAGCTTTTTTATAATTTCTAGAACGCTTCCAACCCCGCTTCCCCTTTTTGACCTTACCTTTTTTCTTAACAGTACGATGCCCTTTCTTTATTTCAAAATCTGGCTCGTAATTGTCTGGATTATTAACCCGTTGGGAACGCTGCATCTTTCTTTGCAGTGCAGTAATCTCATGCTCAAAAGTGGGAACTTTTTCTGCAAAAGGTAATAGTCCCGCTTTATTATCTCCAACAAAGGCGATATTGGATATATTTAAATCCAGACCAATTAAACCATTGCTAACGTAGTTCTTTTCTTTTTGGTAAGGCAATCCTTCATTGATAAGCTGTACATACCAACGACGCTTACCATTTAACTCCCTCCACAATATACGAACATACTTCACTGGAGATTGCAACCCATGCATGATAACGGGGTTGGTTTCATCAATGATTGGACACAGTTTGAGACTCCCCCAAACTAATTGGTCATTTTTCCATCGTATTCCTTGTTTATTGGTTTTACCCTCAACAGAACGGAAACGACTCGACACTTTGAAACGAACTTTTTTTGCACATCCAAATATAACTCGTTCCGATGCAAGAAATGCTCTTTTAGCAATTGTCTGTTGAGTATTAGAGTCAATCTTATCAGCAATCCATTTTGATGAATTGGCGACAATTGTTGCATAAGCTTGAAGGTCGTAATCAGAATATCTGTAGGCTTGACGTGCTGCACTAAAAGCATCAGTTCGTTCTTTTTTCTTTGATTTGGAAATTTTTTTAGCCCCCTTAAATGCCTCGGAATTGCGTACCAACTCCATCCTGACCATCGCTTCATTCAAACAAGCATTATATAGTTGTCTAGATGCTTCAAATCTAGATAACAACTCTTTTTCTGGAGCGCTGTCTACTATCAATGGAATTTCTGTAATGAAAGATGGAGTCTTTTTCCGAGCCATTTAAAATCACCTCCTTTTATGCTAAAGTGTCATTTAGTATAAATCGCGGTTCTAAAAAATGTCAACAGGAAAAGGGCTAAAAAGGGTAAAAAATCAGCCAGTTTTACATAGCTCACTGAAAAAACAAAAAAATCTATGGCTGACAATAGAGATATGGGACTTAATCAAAGAAGAAGCTGCCAAAAAACAGTTAAGTTGTAGTGAATATGTAGAGCAAAAACTAAGAGAATGCCACGGCAGATGAATCTGCTCGTGTCAGCATTCCGCCCCGATATAAATAACAAAAGAAGTCTCAATTCATTTAATTTCTTGAGACTCGTATTTCGGGGCTACCTGCTTCCCGTGTTACTCAGGTGTAGTGCTACCGTGCGGTTCTACAATAGTCTTTGGAGCGCAAAAATTTCCCATTTCTATCTCACTCGTGCATAAGTTGATGCGTGCTTGCACCTAATTAGCAAATAAGTCTGACTCACATAATCAGGTTTTTGTAAAGTCTGCCGGGGGAAGCTTCCCCCGGCGAGCTTTACGTCAATACGATCGCCTGCGGCACTGCGCTCCGCGCAATCGCCCGATAAATGACAGCAAATTCTACAGTAGTTGATAGCCGAAGTGAAGAAAATTCTGATTTTATCAGCTAACCCACAAAATACCTCTAAGTTACGTCTGGATGAGGAAGTCAGAGAAGTTCAGGCGGGGTTGGAACGTGCAAAAAGGCGGGAGCAATTTGAAATCATTACAAAATGGGCAGTACAAGTAGACGATTTGCGACGCGCTTTGTTAGATTACGAACCGCAAATTGTGCATTTTTCCGGACATGGAACAGGGAGTGATGGTTTGGCGCTGGAGAATAACTCTCTTTGAATTGCAACTTGTCAGTACTCAATCCTTAGCAAGGTTATTTAAATTATTTAAAGACAAAGTAGAGTGTGTCTTGCTGAACGCCTGCTATAGTGAGGAACAAGCTTTGGCGATTCACCAAAACATAGATTGTGTGATTGGGATGAGTCAAGCAGTTGGCGATGCTTCCGCAGAGAGCCGCTTTTTGGGCGATCGCTACTTACAACGCCATATTTTAAAAGGATTGGGACATCCATTGGTATTGGCAATGGATGAAGTCGATAGAGTTTTTGACACCAGCTTCCGCAATGATTTCTTTGGGATGTTGCGTAGTAGGGGTAGTCGTACTGAGCTGCGACCAGGGGCAAACTAAACGGTATAGTTTAACTAAGCGACAAACAAAAGTTCCGAATTTCGTTGAGGAGTCGGAACTTGACTCATGTTCGTGACAAGCAGAATTTGGGCTCAAAGTGTTTTAGGAAAAGGTAGTATTTTCTATTTCACTTGCCAAACGGTTGAGGCGCTCCATCGATTCATCTCAATTGAAGTAGGAAAGACTACTCAATCGGTTCAAAAAAAAACAAATACAAAAGCATCAAATGTTACCATTAAACAGACCTCCACTCGATCCGTATCCACTGAGTCCCTACGTCGCTTGGGCAGGCAAGCGTAATCGTGATCCGCTCCTGGAAATGTTCAAGCAAAGGCTACCCAAAAACGAAGGTCATGTTCTAGAGTTCGCTTCTGGTAGCGGTATGCACATCAATTACTTCGCACCCCATTTTCAGCACTTAAGTTTTCAGCCCTCGGACATGAATTCTTTTGTGTTTGAAAACATTAGGCAATTGACCCAAGAGACTGAAACTAAAAACGTCCAACCGCCAATACAGCTGGATTTGAAAGAGCCGCAAACTTGGTCAGTTTTAAATGGAAAAGAATTTGATGCCATTTTCTGTATCAATCTATTCCAGGTTGCACCAATTGCCATTGCGGATGGGATGATGGAGTGTACGGCAAACCTGCTTAAAAACAGTGGCTTGTTATTCATCTACGGTCCGTTTAAAGTAGATGGCAGGTACATTACACCGTCAAATGAAGAATTTGACAGAACCCTTCTCTCCTACAAAGTACCAGAGTGGGGACTCAAGGATATCGCAGATATCACTTTCGCTGCACAAAAGCACGGGCTGGATTTGAAAGAAAGAATTGATATGCCATCTAATAATTTCACGCTTATTTACGGCTTCGCTCCAGAGGTAGGCATTCACCAGATTTATAGCAATAGCCACAGCGATTAGGACACAAGACGTAAGACATGCTCAATTGCATCTCGTAGACACTCAAACTGCTCAAGTTGTTTTCGGATACGGCTCTTGAGCCAAGACCAACACTGTTCAATTTTGTTCAGGTCAGGAGAGTAGGGCGGTAAATATAACAGTTGACAGCCTGCCTGCTCAATCAATTCCTGAATCCGTCCGCCTTTATGAAAGGTGGCATTGTCTAGAATCACTACTTGTCCTGGTGTCAGAACTGGTACTAAACAATTCTCTCTCCCTTGTCTCAAATACGAGCCGATTGCAAGCTCCCTCGACGGTAAACGGGGCGAGCAACTTGTGGTTAGACAATGCCGCAATCATATTGACCCGTCCTTGTCGCCGTCCAGATTTGAGGGCATGAAAACGCTCACCTTTGTGATTCCAACCATAGGCGTAATCGTCTCGATTATCCATACCTGCTTCATCAACATAGACCAGCATTTGATGTGCTATGTGAGTCAACTGTTTTTTGAATTCTTGCCTTTTGGCTTCGTCGCGTTCACGGTAGCCGTAAGTCTTTTTTTTCGTGTGAAACCAATTTTTTGTAATGCGCGTGAGATGGTGCGAGCGCTAATTGAGGTGTCCCATCTTGCTGCCATTTCAACTTGAGTCTGCTCACCATGCTTTTGGGCAAATTCACGAAATTTGTCCCAGTCTGTGATTTTATGTCCATTGCCAGGAGGTTTGTTGGGCTTGGCACAATAGTCTCCAGTTTCTGCCTTTCGCTGAGCGCCATAGGTCGATGGTGTTGCGACTGATATCAAATGCGATTGCCCAAAGGGCACTGCGCGGAGCGCAATCGCAGCTTCACTTTTTTTCATTCCATCAAAGAGCGATCGCTTGAATTACTTTTTGGCGCAGGTCATAACTGTAAGGCTTACGCATCTGGAAACAGCAATTGGATCAGGTGAACATCTCCTTCTATTCTATGTCCTAACAACTATGGCTATTGCTATAGGACGCGCTCCGCGCATCGCCACCTACAATAAAACCCCTCTTAGGGTAAGACTAAGCGAGGGGGTAGATGCTTTGGGGTTGTTCATTCGTTCCGACTCCTCAACGAAATTCGGAACTTTTGTTTGTCGCTTAGTTAAACTATACCGTTTAGTTTGCCCCTGGTTGCCGCTCAGTACGACTACCCCAAGTATTGCTGCTTTCATTCTCGCCTTGGAAATTAGTAAATGCACAGAAAATAACAAGTTTCAAGCGCAGTTTGGCAGTCGTGATTGGTATAAACGAGTATCAGAACAAGATTCCCAAACTACAGACGGCTAGACGTGATGCTGAGGTGCTAGCCCAGATATTAGCAGAAGAACATCAATATGATGAAGTGATTTTAATCACCGATGAAACTGAGTGTAAACCAACCCTAAAGAACTTATTAACCCTGCTTGAGGAAAGACTACCCAAAGAAATTCAGCCGACAAAAGACGACCGTTTACTCTTCTACTTTGCGGGACATGGAATAGCACGCGATAGCGATAAGGGACCTGCGGGCAGTCTCTTACCACTGGATGCAGATTTAGAAAAAAATGAAAATCTGCTCCCCATGCAGAAATTACACGACTGTTTGAGCGCACTTTCGTGTCGCCACTTGCTGGTCATTCTGGATTGTTGCTTTGCTGGAACTTTCCGGTGGTCAACTGCTAGATTAGCAACAGTGATTCCGACAGTCATCCGTAAAGAACATTACGACCGCTTTATGAAATCGAGTGCATGGCAAGCAATTACTTCTGCGGCACATAATCAAGAAGCATTAGATACTATACGTCTTTGCGATAACCGAGGAGGCATAAATCATTCACCTTTTGCTCTTGCTTTATTCAAGGCTTTGCGGGGTGAAGGAGATGTGATTCCTGCTGCTAAAAATGGCAAATCCGCAGGAGATGGAGTGATTACAGCAACAGAACTTTATCTCTACTTGCGCGACCATGTAGAAACTGCTTCTAATGAAAGTCAAACACCGGGAATATGGACTTTATCGAGACATGATACAGGCGAATATATACTTCTAGTTCCTGGTGCTGAACCGAAATTAAAACCTGCACCAAAATTAAATGAAAAAAATAATCCTTTCTTGCTGATGGAGGCTGTGTAAGACCACCTGCACGGTCTGAGTAAGGGGCAACGGTCTACGAAGTCAGAAGCCTACACCGTACCGCGGCTGTCGGTGTAGGTAGTTCACGAATGTGCAATCTGTTCTATAACTCGGATGTAGGGTAGGCACTACTAACAAGGCTTTCAAACGATGAAAATCGTTTCTGTCCAGTGCCCACCCTTATGTTATTAAGAATGGTGCAAGATGTCAGATAACAAAGAAAGTTGAGTTGCTGATTTATTGACGACATAAGCAACTGGCTTGTGAGTTTTTCTTACCTTACCCTCGTCAACAGCTCTCTTTAACCAATCCTCCAACTGTGATTGTCTTACATTCAAAGATTCGGCAAGGGATTTTGCATCCATTGGTTGTTGTAAATGATTGAGGATGAAAGGTAAAACAGCTTCATAAATGTCTTTTGGACGATATAAAACTTCTTGTGGGTGAGGATTTACGATTTCACTTTGTGAAGGTTGATCCGTAATCGTCTCTGCAATTTCTTGATGTGTCGTTTTGATTTCAGCAGTCTGTACAGATTCGATACAAGATCCAGCTGTTGCCAAAAGTTCTCTCAACGAATCATTCCAAGGTTCCACTGGAAATGGTTTTGCTCCCATGTTGTACAGTTGTTGATTACCTTCCAATATATTTGGATGCATGCGTACAAAAACCGGGATATCCTTGAACCTTTGGAGAACTTCCGCAGCACCCGCCCAAGTACCACCCTTACCCACCGACGAACTGACGACAAGGGCATAATCAGCTAAAGCATAGATATATTTGTTTCGCCCCATTGCATTACCAGTATTGAAACCTGCATCAGGATCGTAACTAGAAATCAACAGAAGTCTGCCCTCTCTGATGTTGGAACGATACTTGCTATTAACCGCCGCCTTACTCAAACTATCCGCCAGCACACCAAGAGCTGTTCCCCCAGCATCCAATACCCCCAACATTGCTGCTTGATCTACTCCCCGCGCACCACCAGATATCACCTGTATTTCTTGTGCTGCACAAGTTTGCGCCACTCTTTGAGTATAGCCAAGCCCCTCTTCATCAACATCCCGAGAACCGACAATTGCTAATCCTCCTGTAGAGAGTAGTTCCATATTGCCAACTCCGTAGATAATTGCTGGTGCTAAATGTCTCAGTCTTTGCTTGAGACGCTTGGGATAGTTCGTGTCACTTCGTCCCAACACCCACAGCCCCTGACTTGTCCACTTCTCAACTGCTAAACTCAGCATTGCACCCCGTTCTAGTAAAGCTACCAACCTGTTGGGGTTCACTTTACTATCAGTTATTTCTTGTAACTGTTGCTTTGCTGTAGTCTCAAGTAAATCTGCAGGGCGCATCTGATTTTCCCGCAACCACTCAGCTAGAAAATTATACTCACTCAGGGTTAGGGGTTGAGGTTCAAGTTGACGATTTTGTCCAAAGCTGGCACACAACAGCAAAATTGCTTGAGTATCTGGCGGTAGCACATGATTTAACATGATTTTCTAATCACCTTGACTGAATGTATTAAGTGCTAATGCCACAGGGTAAACCAATCCACAACCAGTACGACGCAAAACTGCTGCAACTATAGTCAAAGTCCAACGAGAATCAACGATATCATCAACTAAGAAAACAGAACCGTTCATTCGTTTCCAAGAATCAACCACAAAGGCACTATCCAAATTATTAGCTTGTTGGTAACTGTTGCTCATCTTTTTTTGTAACTCAGTAGCGCGAATTTTTCGCACAATTGGCATAAAGGGTATGCCTAATTTATCAGCTAGGCGTTGAGCAAAATTCGGCACAAGTTCTGGACGATTTAACGAGGGGACACAAGTTACCCACGAGGGAAAGGGCTGCGGTTGCCAACGTTGAATCATTTCAAAAGTCCCTTGCACGAGTGCATCATCAAAATGATTATCTTGATATTTCCCCTGCTTAACTAATTCTCCCCAACCTGCATCACCCCAAAGAGATAATGCTCTTCCCTCCTCTGCTTTTAAATTATTCTGAATGTTGCCAGAAAAGCCATAATTTGGCAACGCTTGTGCAGCCCATCTTTTGCGTGGTTCAATGATTTGATCACTACGACGTAAATACTGAATTGCTTGATTGACAAGCTGTATTGAGCAGGTTTCAGGTAATAAAGGTTTGCCTAAACACACGGCGCATTTGCCACAAGCATTCGGATTTGGATCATCTAACTCTGCTGCCAAAAAAGACATCAAGCATTGTTGGCTATGCATATATTCCAACATTCTAGCTTGTTCTTGACGCCGGATTTGTATGATTTTTTCAATCTTTTCTGTGTCGGGTTGATAATTGGCTGCTGTAGCATACCATTTTGAATCTTGCTTAATGACAGGAGCAGGTGATTCTAAGGACAGCAGTTTCAAAACTTTATCAATTTGCCCTCTAGAAAGATTAAGTTTTTGTTCCAATTGTGCGACAGAAAGACCATCTTCTGCTTGATTGAGAACATTTAAAACCTGCTGTGTATGGACTTGTGGCGGAAAAGCAGTTCTGATAAAGTAGTTGCTAATTTCATCGTCTTCATCACCGCTTAGAAGAATTCCGTATGCTTGGTCTACGGCTCTACCTGCTCGTCCTACTTGTTGATAATAGTGTACAACAGAACCAGGGCGTTGATAATGAATAACAAATCCTAAATCTGGTTTATCAAAACCCATTCCTAAAGCTGTCGTTGCCACTAATGCTTTGATTTGGTTTTTGAGAAGTTGGTCTTCTAATACCTCACGAGCATCACTGTCTAACTCACTATGGTAAGCTTTAGCATTAATACCTTGAGTTCTTAACCACTCAGCAACTCTGTCAGCATCTCTAACAGTTAATGCGTAAATAATACCACTTCCTGGTAATTTAGGAAGATGTTCTGCTAACCATGCCATTCTTGCTGCTGGACTCGGTATAGAAATATTTTGCAAATGCAAACTTTTTCTGGTTAAAGCACCTCTTGACACACGCAATGTGTCTCCCAACTGAGTCATAATATCTTCAACCACTCGATTATTTGCTGTAGCAGTTGTGGCAAGGGCTGGGATATTTTGAGGCAACGCTTGCAAAATTCTCACAATCCGCCGATAATCAGGGCGAAAATCATGCCCCCAGTCGGATATACAGTGAGCTTCATCAACAACAAACAAACCTATTCTTTGAGATATCGGTAAAAGAATCTTTCTCTGAAATTCGTCGTTAGCCAATCTTTCTGGAGAAATGAGCAGGATGTCTACTTTTCCTGTTAGTAACTGTGTTTGTACAAGTTCCCATTCATTTGTATTGCTGGAATTAATTGTAGCGGCTTGTACACCAATTCGTTGCGCCGCTGCAATTTGGTTTCGCATCAAAGCAAGTAATGGTGAAATCAAAAGAGTACAACCAGCTCCTTCGTCTCGTAACAAGCGCGTTGCTAAAAAATAAACTAGACTTTTGCCCCAACCAGTACGTTGAACGACAAGTAAACGCGATCGCCTCACAATTATCTCTTCAATTGCTTCCCATTGTCCAACGCGAAAATCAGCTGTTGGGTTATCAAGCGCCTGACGTAGAAGTAATAGCGCTTGTTGTTGAAGTTTTGTTGCCATAGATACACAGTGCCTGATTGTTTCTTCTGTTTTATCATTAGAAATCTCCAGAAATTAATTGTCCGTTGTCTACAACCCTTGTAGAGGCGTGCTATGGCACGTGTCTACATTGTTTTTTGGAGAGGTCTATTAGAAATAATCAGCACCAATCTGTGTTTATCTGCGTGCTTTGCTGTACATCTGCGGTTCCAAATAGCTCTAATATCAAATCCGTTTGTGTCGGAATTATTCCTCCTTGCTGTCTGGTGCGTCAAGAGCGTAGGCGTGCGGTTTTTTAATTATTCATATGACTTCTCAAACATCCTCTTAGAGACCTTCCAAATTACAGCGGTTTTCAGCTAAGGTGGGCATTGCCCATAAAAGCTTATCTAATGGGAACTTGAGATACTGGCGGGCAATGCCCACCCGAAGATTTGTGGTCTAATTATAAGAATAAGCGCTGTAAAAAATATGCAACTTTTTCTTGTGAGATGGGCTTCTAGTCCCTCCCATAAACTGGGGGGACTGGGATGCCCACCCCACTTTTAAGTAGGTCAACCTTAAAAAACATAAAACAAACCTAACCCCCCAGCCCCCTTCCCTACAAGGGGAGAGTCAAAGCCTCTTCCCTTGTAGGGGAGAGGTTTGGAGAGAGGTCTTACGTTTAATTAGGTTGACCTACTTATTAAATAATTTATTTGTTGGAAATCCCTTAGCATCAGAAACAAGCAGCATTCGTTTCTTAAAATGTAAAATAATTTACATATTTAACGACTTTATTACTTAACAATTGACTTCTGGGCTGCATGGCAGGGAACACGAGTACTGTAGGGAGTGGCACTGGATGCATGGGAGATGAGAGTAACTTGCCCCTTGCCGTTAAACACCCAACCTGTAGCAGGGACAATTTTCATGACTTCAGCTTTAGATGGTGGTTTAGCAGCGGAGACTTGTGAACGTTGCTGCTGTGATGTGGTAGCTGAAGTGCGAGTATCTGACCACACAACATCAGGACTGAGGGGTTCGTAGGGGCTGGGAGGTAAACCGCCGCGTCCGGTGATAATAAATTGATTGCGTCTTTCTCCACCTTCACTGGGGCAGCCTTGAGCAACAATTTGCTGTGAAGTCTCCACAACCTGCGCTGGTAAGGCGACAAACCCACGACTTGGGTCAATATTTGGCGTGTTTATTTGTATTCTACCGTTTATCCCCAATTCAGAACTGGCAGTAATATCATTAGTCATGTCATTCTGGGGGGTTTGTCCTTCACGGCGATCGATGCCAAAGATGCCTTGGGTCGTGATGTTAACATTACCTCCTCGACCTTTGAAAGCATTGGCGGTGATGTCGCTATTTTCTCCTGGAGTAGCGACAATCAATTTAGAGTCAATATTGATATTGCCGCCAGCGACATCTGCACCTACCTTTGAGGTGTCTGCGTTAGTGGTTATCTGACTGTTGCCGCTTAATAGCAATAAGTCCAAATCTCGGAGTGTAATATTTCCACCTTGACCAGATGCGGTTCCAGCAGAAAGTTTTCCTTGATTATCCAAACGGATAGAACGGGCTTGTATCTGAAGGTTGCCTGCATTCCCTGATCCTAAACTTTCCACAGTGACTTGCGCTCCATCGCGCACAGTCAACTGCCCTGTGGTCATCGTCAAAGATCCCGCATCGCCGCTACCCCGAGTTCGAGCAAACAAGCCACTCGGTGGCTGACCATTTGGTCCTGTTCCGACTAGTTCCACAGAATCTGAGGCGCTTACTGTCAGAGTCCCTCCCTTGCCCTGGCTACCCCTACCAGTACCAGCTGTTACCTGTGCTCCATCTTGGACAATCAATTGCCGAGTGTTAATCGTCAAAGAACCCGCATCTCCTTTACCTAAAGTTTGAGTAAACAAGCCGCTAGGAAACTCACTATTTACAGAGGAAGTTCCACTGAGTTTTACAAAATCTGAGGCGGTCACTTGCAATGTTCCGCCTTTACCTCGGTTATCACTACGAGTAGTAGTTGATACGTTTGCCCCATTCTCGACAATTAACTTGCCTGTGGTAATCGTCAAATTGCCGGCTGCGCCTTGACCAGAAGTCTCTGTGAACAAAGCACTGGGACTACCAATTGCATCAGTTCCGCTCAATTGCACAGAGTCAGACGCTCTCACCGTTAAATTTCCCCCAGACCCTGTAGCAAAAGTAGAAGCTCTTACCAGTGAGCCATCTTTAATAGTTAACTGCTCTGCTTGGATAGAAATTCCTCTGCCGTTTTGACTTCCTAAAGTGTCTGCAACAAGTTTTGACCCATCAGTAAGCGTGACGCGCCTTCCGTGTACCTGAATATCACCGCCGCCCTCACCATTGACATTGACTAGAGCTAAATTCCTCAGAGATACATCTGCTAGCGCTACGTCATTAGGAAAACTTAAGGGTTGGTTGTTGCTATCAAGGTTCAATCCTACCGTTCCTGCTCCAAGTATTCCTCCTAGAGCGATTTGACCACCTTTAGCTTGTAGGAATCGCCTATTCGATCCGCCTTCTAGGGTTACATTGCCCCCTACCAAAGCTATAGTTTTACCAGGCGGTACCGCTATTGCCCCCTGCATCAGAATGTCTCCCCCTGTCTTTCCAAATTGCAGACCAAGCGGGACACTGACCGTCAGCAGAGGAGTTGTTTGGGGAGCAGTTGCACTGAACTGGGTACCATCGGCAAACTTGATTGAGCTAGCTGTACTAGCTACAAACGAACCACCCAAGCTTAATACGGCATTTGGTCCAAAAACGATGCCATTGGGATTAATCAAAAATACATTGGCATTAGAAACAGCAGGATTACCGTCGATAATCTGGAAAGTCCCAAGGGTGCCCAAAATCTTAGATATGTTACTACCCGTCACCCTAGTTATGATATTCTGAATATTACTGTTGGGACTCCTGAAAAAAGCTGCTCGTCCTTCACTGACGTTGAGTTCCTGAAAACTGTGAAACAGATTGCTACCTCGCTGTGCCCCACCTGTCAGCACTTCAGTAGAACCACTAAAAGAGTTCGGTTCAACACGAGAACTTTCAGTTCCTAGGGTATTATCAGGAATGATGACGCTTTGGGCAACGGCACAATCTCCAAAAGCAAAGGCAATTGCCCCACCAATTGCTAAACGAATTGCTATCCCCACTTGCCAACCACAACCGTTCCAGCTTTGAGACATATCAGAATTTACCTCTTATCAAAAATCAGCAGTCCAGTGAAGTATAGCCACCTTTTCGGATGAATATAGCGGTTTTCGTTTGAATGAACTACAAATTAACTAGTGTTCACACTGATTCTCCCTACAAGACGGGGGAAGACACCACAGGAAAAACTTTTATTTATTGTCCATCTGTGGTTCTTATTTCTTGATGTATTGCACTCAACCCCCGAACCCCAACAAAAAGCAGACAGCAGGATGTCAACAGTATTGACCACAAGTAATTTTCACTGAGCAGGTAGATTAGGGTACCGCTGTATTACCTTTGGAGCATACAGCTGTAGTTGCTGTGTTGAGTTTGGAGCCAGCCGTTCCAGCTTCTGTAGTGTTTCTGGTTCGAGCTGCTGAAGCTTCTGTATTGCCTGTGGATCGTCCTGCTGTAGTTGCTGTATTGCTTGTGGATAAAGCCTCCACAGTTCCCGTATTTTTTCCCATATAGACGCTGATGGTTGAGGTTGATGAGGCCCAATTGCAGGTGGTTCAATTAAACATACTTCTCCAGGTAGACAAGGGGTTTGTGCCAAGGTGTACCCCCCACTAGAGGCGATCGCCCCACCAATCATCAAGGCACCCACTAGCCTAAATTTCCACCACCCTTGCAAACGAACTTGAGTCATATTAATTTGGTCTCCTCCAAATATTTAAGTATTTTTACTTAGAAACGAATGAAAGTTTATTAAAAGTCGCGTTAATACTCAGTGATAACATAGTAAATTTATAGAAACCAATATTTTTGATTTAAAAAAATAATTATGTTGCCGTCACACCCTGGTCTAGCTGGTTTGCTTGAAGCTTACCTGACACTTTGCCGCTTCTGCAATCGTCCAAGCTGGTTTCTGATTGGCATTGTCCTGATTCTTTGATTTGGTCGTTGAGTCGGAATTGTGATTCTTTGATTTGGTCGTTGAGTCGGAATTGTGATTCTTTGATTTGGTCGTTGAGTCGAAGGAAAAGCCCGTGGATTAGGACTATGAGGCTGATGTGAAAGTGTTTGGAGGACACATAGTTGTCCAGGTAGACAAGGGGTTTGTGCCAAGGTGTACCCCCCACTAGAGGCGATCGCCCCACTAATCACCAAAGCACTTACTAACCTAAACTTCCAGCACCTTTGCAGATGAGCTTGAGCCATACAATTTAGTCTCCCTAAAACGCTTGGGTAGTTTTACCGTTTAGAGCAGATTAAAGCTAAGGTCTGTCTGCAAATTCGGTAATTAGGCTAATTTAGGTCTGACGCAAAGACGCATACGTTAAAGGAACGCAATGGATTAACTTGGTGTCAGAGTTTCAATTTTGCAGACACGCCGTAGTTAAACTTGGGATTTTACTCTATGAAAACACAATATACTTATGCAATCTAAAATTCTTTACGAAACAAAATAATTAAAGAGAAAAGACACTTGATGTGAGAGGTCGGACTTATCCCCATACATAAGTGTAGGGGCTTGCGTCCAACCTTTTACACTTTTCCTTTTACACTTTTCTAGATTCTGGTCGTCAAGGATAAAGACCGCGATCGCTCAGCGCTTGAGCAACACGACCAACCCCTAGCGTATAAGCTGCTAACCTAAGGGGAATTTGCCGAATCTGAGATTGTTGAATAACTTGCCGATATGCTTGCACCATTAAGTATTCTAATTCTTTATTAACGCGCTCCTCATCCCAAAATACGTAGGAAAGACCTTGTACCCACTCCAGATAACTGACAACGACACCACCAGCATTTGCCAAGATGTCTGGTAAAACCGTTATACCCCTTGCCTCTAGCGCCTGGTTTGCCAAGAGAGTCACTGGACCATTAGCCGCCTCTGCAACTATGCCGGCTTGCACTTGATTCGCATTGTCTTCAGTGATCTGGTTCTCCAAAGCTGCGGGAATCAAGACATCGCAAGGCAAAGTCAGTAAGTCTGCGTTGCTAATTGGGGTTGCTTTCGGGAACCCAACAACACTCTTGCGGTTTTCGGCAGCATAAGCTTTCAAAGCTAGGATATCTAGACCATCTTCAGAAAAGACTCCCCCAGAACCAGTAGAGACAGCTATCACTTTCGCTCCTGCTTGGTGTAGCAATAAAGCCGCTGCACTCCCTACATTCCCGAAACCTTGGATGGCTATTCTCGTTCCCACCAGTGATTTACCTTGGTCTGCCAGCGCCTCGCGGACAATCAACATTGCACCGCGTCCGGTTGCCATTTCCCGTCCCCGCGAACCACCTATAGAAATCGGCTTACCAGTGACAACCCCAGGCACAGCATGACCGACATTGACAGAGTAAGTGTCCATCATCCAAGCCATCTCACGGGCAGAAGTCCCCATATCTGGTGCTGGAATATCTATCGAAGGACCGATATCTTTAATCAACTCGCTGGTGTATCGACGAGTGATGCGTTCTAGTTCACCAACGCTGTAGCGCTTCGGGTCTAAAGCAATACCTCCCTTAGCACCACCGTAGGGAATACCCAAGAGCGCACATTTCCAGGTCATCAGCATTGCTAGGGCTGAAACTTCGCGCAATGTCACCGCCGGGTGGTATCGAATACCACCTTTATAGGGACCTAAAATATCGCAGTGCTGTACCCGATGTCCAGCCAAAACCTGCACTTCTCCGTCATCCCGCTTTACAGGAATGGAAACTGTGACCACCTTGCGCGGGTGACTGAGAACCTCCAAAAGACCTTGGTCTAGGTTCAATTCTTTTGCCGCTTGTTCTAGGTAACTACAGGCTTGGTCATATGGGCAAATATGCGCAGGAGTTGGAGCCTCCAGCGATCGAACAGACGATGAAAGCATAAGATTTTTTTCTCTTCGCGGTCTTTGCGCGAAGACTATGAAAGTATAGAGTTTTTCTATTCGCGGTATCTTCGCGAACTAGATGTGTATGCCTAGCCTAACCTTTTTTCTAAAAAAAGATAGTAATTTTGTAAATTTCGTTACAGTTTTATTTTTGCTTTGCATGTCCAGTGTTCCAAAAATGCAAAGCTGAGAATATCATGGCAAGCTGAAAAATAAGTCGGTTTTGTGTTAAGTGAGGCACAACAGCAATGACAACCACCCATGTTAAGCGATCGCTACCTTTACCCCCCGGCAGCTTTGGTTTGCCCTTGATTGGCGAAACAATTGGCTTTTTGCGCGATCCAAACTTTGTTGACAAGCGATACAAGCGATATGGATCAATTTTCAAAACCCATGTATTTGGGCGTCCCACAGTATATATGCTTGGAGCGGAGGCAAACCGCTTTTTGTTAACCAACGAGAACCAGAATTTTTCTATTAGCTGGCCCTATAGCACCAAGGTTTTGCTAGGACCAGCGTCTCTATCGGTACAGACAGGTGATGTACACCAAAAGCGACGCAAACTGCTATCGCAAGCCTTTCAACCTAGGGCGCTGGCAGGGTATGTCTCCTCAATGGCGGACATCACCCGCAGCTATTTGCACAAATGGGAGCGCCTAGAGACGTTGAAGTGGTATCCAGAACTGAGAAAATATACCTTTGATGTTGCCTGCAAGTTACTTGTAGGAACGGATGCCGCTGCCGATAGCCATTTTGCAGAGTTGTTTGAGGAGTGGTGTGAGGGTCTATTTACCATTCCTGTACCGTTACCTTGGACGAAATTCGGTCGAGCGCTGCGTTGTCGTCAGCAGCTTCTGAAGCGTATTGAGGAGATAGTGCTAAAGCGTCAACAGCAGCCTTCTTCCAGTCAAGATGCCTTGGAACTACTGTTGCAAGCGCGTGATGAGGATGGGAATAGCTTAAGTGTGCAAGAGCTGAAAGACCAAGTGCTACTGTTACTCTTTGCAGGTCATGAGACTTTGACATCAGCACTTGCCTCTTTATGTCTGCTGTTAGCGCAGCATCCGGAAGTTCTAGCAAATGCCCGTGCAGAACAACAGCAACTGGGGTTTGAAGAACTGTTGACGCTGGAACACTTGAAGCAAATGACTTATTTGGAGCAAGTCCTTAAGGAAGTCTTGCGAGTTATTCCCCCGGTTGGTGGTGGCTTTCGGGAAGTCCTGAAGCCGTGTGAGTTTAATGGTTACTTAATTCCCCAAGGTTGGTCTGCCCTCTACCAAGTTGGTAGGACACATAAAGACAGCAGTGTATATACTGAGCCAGAACGCTTTGACCCCCAACGCTTTATCCCAGAACGATCTGAAGACAAAGCCAAACCCTTTAGCCATATACCCTTTGGTGGTGGCGTACGAGAATGTTTGGGCAAGGAGTTTGCCAAGCTAGAGATGAAGCTGTTTGCAGCGTTGTTGATACGGGAGTATGAGTGGGAACTATTGCCTGAACAAAACCTGGATATGATTATGATACCCACACCCCATCCCCGCGATGGTTTGCGGGTGAAGTTAAGTCGAACCGCTGGAACGACTGTTTCTACGAATTCTCAAAAGTAGAACTACATATTGTTCCTAGTACGCACGCTATGTGCTTACTAAGAATACACGTCAATGCAGTAGGGGCACAGCAATGCTGTGCCCCTACCATGTGTAGTTTATCTAAATGAAAAGCGCTGTATTATCAGACAAACCGACCACTAGACTCTTTGCGTCGAATCCCAATCACTGCTGAACGTGGTGGTCCCTCAAGATTACCCTCAACATTACTGGGCCAGTTACTGCCACGCGGTAGACTGCGTTGTTGAGTAAACAAAGTGCCATCCAAGTTCAATATTTCAATCTCTCGGCTCAGGGTTTGCTGAGGGGTGAATGGAACCTCTTCACCAGGGTGCTGTACAGAAATAATCAGCGTATCCCCAACGAAAGTAGGTCCGGTTAACTCGCAACGCGGTGGTCCATAAGCAAAGGGTACTACTTCCCCAGCATCAGGACCACTAGTAGGAATGAAGAACAGCCAGTTATTGCCAAAAACTCCAATCAGGCTAGAAGTCGCAACATTGAAATTAGAATCATCCTGGCTGGGCGAATTAGCACCCACTACCCTATGGTCTATCCGTAATGGTTCTGGGTTAGCACCTGTGGTGAAACCATTGTGAGCTTCCGTAGACATATCAGTGACGCCCCAAATATTACCCTGGCTATCAAATGCCAAGTTATCTACGTTAGCAAAGCCATTTCCAGGTTCTGCCGCAGCTTCTCCACCTTTGGCAAATCGCTCCCAACGGAAGGTTGTCCCTGTGCTATCTTGGCTATCTTCGATAATCTTAAAAAGTTCGCCTGAAGGTTGTGCGGCATTGACAGCAGCACTGTATTTGGAAACTACAAAGATTCGAGAATCAGGATATCCATCTCCTGATGGCGCACCGTCTGTGTAGGCGATAAAGACTTCTCTGGGATTTCTGGGGTTGATTTCAATATCCTCAGGACGAGCAGTCGGCGTTCCTCCGGCTAGATTGGCAGCTAAAAAAGCATCAACCAGCACTGCACCCTGACTAGTGTAGAAATCTGATAGCTTCTTACCTTGGTAAGCAGGCAGAGCTTCAGCCTCACCGTAAGAAGTCACAGCCCCAGTTGTTTGATTAGTAACCTGGGTTATTGTGACAGTAATTGACCCGCCATTTGAAGTTTGTCCTGCAATACCACTGCGTCTTGGTAGACGGGTATTACCTCCATTAGAAGCCCTGCCCAATGCTGCAACTTCCACAGAGGCAAGAGTTGATGGTGGAATCGGATTGGTGGGAGTATTTAAGTTTAGGGGAATCCATTCACCCGTACCGTCAGCATTGTAACGAGCGACATACAAAGTACCGTCTTCAAATAAACGGCTGTTGTTTTTATCAGTGGGAGAAGTCACTGTACCAGAACTAACAAACTTCCAAGTATGACCTCCACGTCGGTCATCACCCAAGTAGCCCACTAATGGTCTTCCAGATTCCGCACGCACAGCGATATTTTCGTGGCGGTAGCGACCCAAAGCAGTGTGTTTGCGAGGGCGGAAAGAAGGATCAGCTGGGTCAAGTTCCACCATATAGCCGTATTTTTCACCAACCAAGCCAAACGCAGCTCCTGTGGTGCCTTCGATGTAGCTTGTCTGGGTACCGTTGGGGTTGACATTTTCTTGAACTCCAACGAAGGAACTTGTACTTGCTTGGAAGTTTTCCTCAGCAGTCAAGATGGTTCCCCAAGGAGTTGTACCACCAGAACAGTTGAATCCTGTGCCGATGATTCTGTTACCCAGTCCATCAGAACTAAGATTGAAGACTTGGGTAGCAGCTGGTCCAGTACCAATGAGATAATTTTCGTCTCCTTTCTGGTAGTTTCTAGAACCCCAAGAGGTGACATCTTTGTATTTATCACTGCGCTGGCTGTTGATTGCTAAACCGGAAAGCCCGTGGATGCGTCGGTTTTTGGAGTCACGAACAACCGCAAAGCGTCCACTGCGGTCTGGGCGGGCAATCCTCACCACAGAACCACCGATGTTGTACATAAATTCACCCAAGAGTTCGATACTCGTTCTGTCTTCTGGTAAATTTCGTCCAATAATTAGGGGGTAGGATGTGGGGAATCCTCCTAGACCACTATCAGTTGTGAAACCAGGTACAGTCGTAGAAAATGGGTAAGAGATGTATTCGTGATTGTTCCAAAGGTAGCCGTCGTTGGGGTTTCTGCCATCGACGGGAATAAAGCTTGTGTAGTCGCTGTTGTAGCCAAAGTAATCTTCTTGGTTGGGGAAGACGCGATCGCCCCAACGCACAATCACATACCGTTCATATTCTGGCGGTACCACAACGTCATCAAGCACGTTATAGTCACTTAGCCCTGCATTAGCAGAGGGTTCTAATACGCTTCCCTGGTCAATTCCTGTTGGTAAGTAACTTTTTTGCTGTGTGTAAATCGGTAAAGGATGAGGCAAACGCACTGGCGTAAATTTCAGGGGTGCAACTGCATCAGCAGCAATTGTCCTATTACCGCCAAAAAGTTTATCCCCAAAAGCAGGAGCTAGCACAGTTGCACCAGCACTCGCTCCGAAGAAAGCCAGTAGCTGCCTACGTGTAAATTTGGACATTGAATTTCCTCTTTATTAGAAATACTTAAAATCAATACCCTCAAAATCTTTTTTGCTATTCATCTGCCCAAGATGCATAGCAGCAAACATGACAATATTTCGACTCTTGTTAGCCAATAAATTAAATAATATTCAGAGATTAATCAGCATTAAAAAATCCTATTCATGAGTAGAGTCAAAGATAGTTTATCACCCTTTTGTACTAAAAAATATCAATTTGATTTCTAAATATGTCCGTATAGCTTTTTCTTACACATCATCCAATAGATATATTTGTCAACTACTTCAAAAGTCCTATATTCTATTTTTTACTATTTTTTATCTATTTGTTAAAAAATAGTTAATCTCTTGTTAACCTAAGCGTTATTTAACTTAAGATATATAGAAATAAAAAGGACATTGTTTACAAAAAAATCTTATAAATACTCTAGGAAACAGCAGCATTGAAAGTTTGAAGAAGAAGTCAGAAGACAGAATTCAGAATTCAGAATCAATTGGATGGGGATTCAAACCCCAACCAATTGTAGACACCGTGTAGACGGTGGGGATTTAAACCCCTTTACTCATCCGCCAGTCGTACAGGAGCCATTCTGACTCCTGACTCCTGACTCCTGAGTTCTTTTGTTAAAGTAAAAACTAAGGAGTTACCGATGAAGAAAGTTTTTTCGACTGCTGTTACTATCTTGGTAAGTTTTGCCTTACCTACTACCGCTGAAGCTGCAATTATCAATGGTAACTTTGAAAATGGCTTAGAGAACTGGCAAACATTAGGTGAATCAAGAGTCGAGACCTCAGCTTTTGGCAGCGGCTCAGTAGAAGGAAATTTTCAAGCTTTTCTATCAACGGCTTTCAACGAAGTTGTTGGCGTTGATGGAAATGGAAGAGAAATTCGAGGAGGAAATGCAGCTCCAGCCACTTACATAACTGGCATAACTCAAAATTCCTTAGAAGGATTTTTGGGTGTATCGCAATTCTTTGGAGATAACTCTCTAGCAGAAGCAATTGAGGGTTCTGCTATCAAGCAAACCTTCACAGCAAATGCAGGACAGAATCTATCATTTTCTTGGAACTTCCTCACAAATGAGTCGGTAGGCAATAATGCTAATCAAGATTTTAATGATTTTGCTTTTGCAACCCTAAGTAATAACTCTCAAAACTTATTCTTCCGATTAGCTGATACCAGCACAACATTTTTAGCTAGCGGTTCCAATACCAGCTTTTTTGAAGAAACGGGATTTAAAACTTTTTCCTACACCTTACCAACTGATGGAGAATACACTTTAGGTATTGGGGTTGTAGATGTCGGTGAACGAACAGTTATTTCAGGGCTACTTATTGATGGGGTTGGGGCGCAAGCTATTCCTGAAACAAGTTCAACAGTGAGTTTCCTGCTTGTAGGAGCTGTAGGAGCAGTTTCTGTCCTCAAGCGCAGGCGAAGGAAAACTCTCAACGTATCCGTTCAGAGGGGAGTAAGCAGCAAGTAACATTTGGTCAAAGCCGATGATAGTTCCTGGGGGCTTTCATCTCCGGCTTAAAAGGGTGGACTTTTCAGCCATCCTTATAAACTATCTACTCTTTAGCTTGCTCAAGCTCTCTTATCCATGCCTCATATTTAGCTGCTTCATCGGATTTTCCTTGCTGACGGGAATCTTCTGCCAACATTCTCCACACATCTATCAACTCTCGTCTGTTTTGTGCAAAATTAATCGTGTCAATGTGCGCGATTTGATTCTGAACCTTCTCGGCTCCCGCTTGATCACCTTTTTTCACATAGCATTCTTCAGCTTTTTTCAGGAGTTCCAACGCTTGTGACTTAGTAGGGGCGGTTTGTGCAAAGCCATAGAAAGCTTCTGGTTTATATGGAGTATCGCTACAATCTTTCTCAGTAATTCGAGAAATTCTGCGTTTATTCATGTTTTCTGAGGGATTGGCAAACGTGTTAGAAGAAATGCCAACAATCCCCACAACTACTAGAATTGCAGCAACCATTACGTTCTTGTTCATATGTTTTTCACCTCAAATTAGGTAACTGGTACAGAAGCGGCAAAGTTACTACCAAGCGCCAAGATAATTCTAAAAACAGTCGTAGCTGTGTAGATGTGCTTTTACTCATTGAGTGACCATTTTTGTATCATAAAGTGCCTGAAGAGCAAGCTGATTTAACCGCATCCAAGACACGAAACGCCGAAAAAATTGTATAAATTATGACTTTAATTTGAATTTGTGAAGCAAAATGCGAACACGAGTCACTTCGCTCATTGTTCAACTCATATATTGTACCAAGAAAAATTGATAAAAATTTAATACTCAGTATAAAAGCAAAAGTCCTTAATTTAACGAGAAAAGCCAATAAAAATTTTGTAGCTTTATCCCGCATCTTTGTCGCTTCTACGGGTTTCTACCCGTAAATACAAGAACTGAGCCAAAAAACTTTTAACTAAAAGTGAGTTCAGTAAATTGAAGCGGTTAAGTAATATTTTGCTGCTCATACAAACCGCCATAAGTATCAATCATCGAAGCATCAAAGGGGAAAGTTGTGTAGCAAATGATGCTAGACAAATACCCATTTTCCACCGCTTCTAATGTGCTTAGATGATACAAATTTTTCATGCCATAATAGTAATCGGGAATTATTGGCTATTTTTGCCACACTAAGGTCAACAACGCAACGTGACTTGCCAACGCACTACACTTAATGTATCAGTGACGCGTGAACCCAAGCAATTTATCGCCTCACTCGTACGGTTAGGCAAGTACAAGTTGACAAGCGAAGTCGTCCGCGAATGGCTGCGGCTACTCCAGCCGCAGGTACAGTGCCGAACTCCCATAAGCGAAATGCTCAAGAATGATCTGAAGGAGAAAGGGCACTTATGAAGGACGAGCATCAATCAAACCCCTTTCCTGGACCAGGTGAGATGAGGGCACGTATGCGTGCTTTCGACTGGGCAAGTACAAGAGTTGGTCCTGTGGAGGAGTGGTCGCAAAGCCTTAAAAGTAACGTCAAAACCCTGCTTGCGTCACGGTACCCGATGATTCTGATCTGGGGTTCCAATTTTATTCAGTTCTACAACGACGCTTATTCTAAGCTCATCGGTGACAAGCATCCTGCCGCTCTCGGTACCGATATTAGAATTACGCTCGCCGAGGCGTGGGACACCCTTGGTCCGATGATAGACGAGGTCATGGCAACCGGCGAAGCGAACTGGGTTGAAGCACAGATGCTTGTCTTGGAACGAGCAGGATATCGTGAAGAGTCCTACTTCAGCCTGTCTCACGCCCCTGCTGAGGACGATTCGGGGCAAATTGTCGGTATGTTTTGCGTTTGCAGTGAGGTTACGCAGCAGGTTTTGGGCGAGCGGCGGTTACGACTGCTTCGGGATCTGGCATCGAAAGCAGGCGAGACGCGGAGTGTAGAAATGACGTGCCAGGACGTAGCAGGAGCGATCGCAGAACACCCGCTTGATGTGCCGTTTGCGCTGATTTACCTGCGTGAGCCAGATGGAAAAACTCTCACACTCCGCTCTTGTGTACAGATGCCGGAAGGAGAATTGCTTAGCCCAGTTTCTTTTGATATTACAGCACCAGGAACAGATGTATGGTCGCTGGCACAAGCAGCGGCAGGTAAAACTGTTTTTGTTGAAGGTGTGGAGCAGTATAGTTTACTACCAGGCGGTCCTTGGAACGAACCTACCCGTGCTGCTCTTGTGATGCCGATCGCTTCATCAAGTCAGACAGCGACTCTTGGGGTTCTGGTTGCTGGAGTCAGTCCTAACCGAGCGATCGACGAAGGCTACAGATCTTTCTATGAACTGCTTGCGGCTCAAGTATCCGTTGCTGTGCGTAATGCACAGGCGTACGAGGAGGAGAAGCGGCGGGCTGAAATGCTTGCCGAAATTGACCGGGCAAAAACCGCCTTTTTTTCCAACGTCAGTCATGAGTTCCGCACCCCGCTCACTTTGATGCTGGGTCCTTTGGAAGACGCGCTTTACGACCCGCAACTACCATCACCTCAGCGAGAGCGCATTGCCGTTGCTCACCGCAATAGTCTAAGACTACTGAAACTTGTCAATACGCTTCTTGACTTCTCGCGTATCGAAGCCGGTCGAATGCAAGCGGTGTACGAGCCTACAGATTTGGCGGCGCTGACGACGGATCTTGCAAGTGTATTTCGGTCTCTGATCGAGAAGGCAGGGTTACAATTGGTGGTAGATTGTCCGCCCTTGAACGAGCCAGTTTATGTAGACCAGGACATGTGGGAAAAAATTGTCCTTAACCTACTCTCAAACGCTTTCAAATTCACGCAACAAGGTTACATTGCGGTTCGCCAACGTGTGGTTGGGGAGAACATCGAGCTTCAAGTCGAAGACACAGGTAGCGGTATTCCTGAGTCTGAGCTTGGTAACGTGTTTAAGCGGTTCCATCGCATTGAAGGAACCCAAGGTCGAACGCATGAAGGCTCTGGGATAGGTCTTGCGCTTGTGCAAGAACTTGCCAAACTTCACGGTGGTAGTTTACGCTTAGAAAGCGTTTACGGTCAAGGAAGTACTTTTACGATCTCAATTAAGCGAGGCAAGCAGCACCTCCCCTGCGACCGAATTGCAAGTGAACGCACACTGACCCCTACAGGCATTCGAGCCGACGCATTCGTTGAAGAAGCGCTGCGGTGGTTACCCGATGATATGCACGACGTGGAACCATCGGAGATCCATGAAATGCAGGGATCGCGACCTCGGGTACTTCTAGCAGACGACAACGCAGATATGCGTGAGTATGTGCGAAAGCTTCTGAGTACAGAATATGAAGTTGTTGCTGTGGCAGACGGCGAAGCAGCACTGGCTGCGGCAGATGAACAGGTGCCAGATTTGGTGCTGAGCGATGTGATGATGCCGAAACTCGATGGGTTCGGGCTTGTTGCCCAGCTTCGCAGTGACGAGCGTACACGTTCTGTACCAATCGTGCTTCTTTCGGCTCGTGCGGGTGAAGAATCGCGTGTCGAAGGACTTGAGACAGGAGCAGATGACTACCTGGTGAAGCCGTTTAGCGCTCGAGAGCTTTTAGCTCGTGTAAAAGCAACCTTGGAAACAGCTCGGCTGCGGCAGGAAGCTGCTCGCTCCCGCGTGGAGGTTGAAGCGGCTCAGGAACGGGCAGCCATTCTCGAACGAGTCACCGACGCCTTTTATGGTCTTGACCGTCAGTGGCGATTTACGTATGTGAATCGGCGATGTGAGGAGTACCTCGGCAAAACACGCGAAGAGTTGCTGGGGAAAGTCGTGTGGGAAGTATTCCCTATGGCAGTTGGCTCGCCGTTTGAAGAGCAGTATAATCGAGCCGTGGACGACCAGGTAGCGGTACACTTTGAGGTCATGTCTCCTTTCTCCAATCAATGGCAGGAAGTGCACGCTTACCCCTCTGCTGACGGGCTTTCAGTTAACTTCCGTAACATCACTGAGCGCAAGGAATTGGAGGAGCGACGCGAGGCGCTTTTGGAAAGCGAGCGAGCAGCTCGTGCAGAAGCAGAGCGAATTGCACGTCTGAAGGATGAATTCTTAGCAACCGTTTCCCATGAACTGAGGACACCGCTGAACGCAATCCTTGGTTGGTCTCAGCTTTTGCGTAAGAAAACGCTTGGTCCTGCGGAATTGAGAAAGGGGCTTGATACCATTGAGAGAAACTCTCGAGCGCAAGCACAGATTATCGAAGACCTTCTCGACATGAGCCGAATCATTTCGGGCAAGCTTGAACTTAACATTAAGAATGTCAATCTTCGCTCAGTGATTGAAGCGGCGATCGAATCTCTCCTTCCCAGTGTGCAAGCGAAGGACATACGGCTTCAAACAGTTTTTGATGTCCTTCCTGGTTCCATAAATGGTGACCCAGGGAGACTCCAACAAGTCGTGTGGAACCTCCTCTCTAATGCCATCAAATTTACCCCTAAAGGTGGAAGAGTGCGGGTGTCGCTTGAACAGGTGAACTCATATGTTGAGTTAATGGTAAGCGATACAGGTCAGGGCATAAAGTCTGAGTTTTTGCCATACGTTTTCGACCGTTTTCGGCAAGCAGATTCTTCTACAACACGAAAGTTTGGCGGTTTGGGGTTAGGTCTTTCAATTGTCAAGCAACTCGTTGAGCTTCACGGAGGAAGCGTACAAGCAACAAGCCCTGGAGAGGGACAAGGAGCAACGTTTACTGTGATGCTTCCGCTTGCTTTAAAAGAAAGCGAGAGTGATGAGCAAGCAGTTGAACAAAGTTTTGATGCTCACACGCTAATGACAAGCGAATGTATCCAAAAGAACCTTGAATATACGAAGGTTCTCGTAGTAGATGATGAAGTCGATGCTCAAGAGTTGCTAAAGAGACTTCTTGAAGAGTGCGGAGCTAACGTGCTTACGGCTTCCTCGGCAGATGAGGCACTTGAGCTTGTACAAAGTTACAAACCTAATGTAGTAGTCAGTGACATTGGTATGCCGGGAAAAGACGGGTATGATTTTATCCGCACACTACGAGGGCTTCCATCAGATATGGGAGGAAATATTCCGGCTGCAGCAGTCACCGCTTTTGCTCGTTTTGAGGATCGAATTCGTGCTTTGCGCTGTGGTTACCAAACGCACGTTGCTAAGCCAATCGAGCCGGCAGAACTGATTGCGGTTGTTGCATCTCTGGCTGGTCGTCATGGCTAATACATTTATGTTTACCCCAAGTTAGAGGTCTGGTTTTTGCAGCCATCTGGCGACCATACCCGCCAAAACTCCACCTAAAATTGGGAACACGATGAAAATCCAAAGTTCACCCAGCGCCCAACTGCGAGTGAAGATAGCGGTAGCTAACGAACGCACGGGATTGACACTTGCATTTGTCACGGGAATGAGGATAAGATGCGCTCCTGTGAGTGCTAAGCCTGTGGGGATGGGTGCAGAAAGCCTTCTTGAATGAGAAGATGTGACGCTCAAGATGACCAGCACAAAGCCAAAGGTCACGACAAATTCGGCTAATGCACAAGCCCACCAGCTATACTGACCAGGGGAGTGAATGCCAACCCCATTAGAACCAAAGTTCGCTGCTGTTGTAAACTCAGGTTTGCCCAAGCAAATCAAAAACAGGATAGTAGACCCCCAAATTCCGCCGACAACCTGACCCCCGATATACGGCAAAACGTCTCGCAAAGGAAACCGATTAGCTACCCAAAAACCAATTGTGACTGAGGGGTTGATGTGACATCCGCTGATATGACCAAAAGCATAGGCAGCAGTCAACAAGCTTAAGCCAAAAGCGATCGCCACCCCAGTAACTCCAACCCAAGGTACTGCACCAGAGATAACCGCAGTACCCACGCCCATCAGAACCAACCAAAGTGTACCTAGAGCTTCCACAAAACATCGTTTTGCTAACGAGTAATGATTCATCACAGACGTCCAGATCTGTTTCTACTACAGTTCACCATATCTGGCTCGACGCGATTGATAGTTATGGACATATTAACCCGCCGTTGCAGGTTATCAAATACAAATTTAGTAAGTCAAGAGTTTCCACGCTTGACGCTTAGAGTCAAGCTTTCGCCGCACCTGTGATGTATCTACCTGTGGCATATGCAACTCCACTAATTCCACTGTTTCCCGAACCAGTTCTTGAAGTGCATTAGCTGCAGAATATGTGGGTGTATGAAACAGGCTTTCAAGCCTTAAGGATAAATTATCGGGAACAATATTCATTTTTTCGATAAATTTGCCCATTCTTTTAAACTGAAATGTTGAGTAATACAATCGGTTCAGCCCGGAAAGAACCCCAAGAATGTTTTGTGCAGCTTCAACGAGTATCTGATGCTGCCACAATGTAGCATCCCGTGTTGCAAAATAGTCTTGTTGCAAACCCCAAAGAGGGAAAAACTGTAAATGCTTTTCTACCATCGCCTGTGCTAGTGCGTCTGGGTAGTTAGCGGCTATGCTCTGCCATTTTTGGATTAATTCTTCCCCGTGCAAGGGAATGCAGATGAGAATTCCAGACAATGCTTTTTGCATGGGGGAGGTAACATCAAGCTCAGTCAAAATGGTTGCCATATCCTGCTCCCACGTAGCTATAGTTGTGTGACCAATTTGGCATTCTACACCGTTGACAAAATAAGCCTCTACTAAAGCGCCATAACTCCTGTCACCGAGAAACCAGATGCGCTCTGAGCCGTGATTTTGCAGACGTGCAATTTCTAGTTCTTCTTCAGATGGGAGTTCTTCATAATAAATGCTCATGTCTATATCTGAGTAATAATCACACTGCCCTTCAGCAGCAGAACCTGTAACCATTGCTGCTTTTGCTTTAGGGTTAGTGATATAAGCCTGAACATTGTGTTTTGCCAGTGCCAAGAGATAACTGCTTGCAGATTTCATCTCTTCAATGTGTTACATTACGCTTTTCAATTAAGTACAATGCACGAGGATTGTAGGGAATAGCATTGCTGTACCCCTACTCGTGGTGTAGGCACCGCCAGAACCGCTATAATAGCTGCTGCCTATAATGTCAAAATTAAGACATTAATCTCCTATACGTTTGCTTTCTTTACCAGCTAACGAAGAAATCACAAAAAGCACTCAGAGGTAAAATTCCCATGTAAACCATAGGGAACATGATGCTTCAGATGCAGCCGTGCTATCGGTTCCTTATCAAAATCTTTTGCATCCAAAATCACCACATCTGAGCGATGGTACTGGGAGTCATAAACCAAAGCCAGCACCCAGCCATCATCTTCACTTTGGGAGTTGGGACGTGGTACAAAAACTGGCTCGCTAACAAACCCACGCGGCGCAGCACTCCAAAGTTGTCGTTCTCCCGATTCTAAATCAACTTTCAAAAATGCTTGCAACGGAGCGTTACCACTTTTTGCATGAGCTGCACCTATGTAAAAGTAGCGATATGGGCGTCCGACTTTTTGCGGGTGCATAGTGGGAAATTCACAACACCGAGGTTCTAGCAAATCTCGTGATATTGTGTTTTGCTTCAGATTAAGATGAAACCGCCACATTTGTCCTGGCTTGAGAGCATCAAAATCCACTTTCCGAAAATCGCTTTCAGGTTCTACCTCTGGTAAAGATTCGTAGCAAATTGAGTCAACCACAACCTCATTTCCCACTTCAAAAGCATTGGTATGGTGGAAGACAAACCCAGAGTGAGTTTCTATAATTTGAACTCCCTTTTGTTTGGGGTTGCGGGAAATGATGACAATGCGAGTAGGTTGATGTGGCTGAAACTTGATACATTCCCCTGCACCACGCATACCCACCACAAAAGGTATGGGATTAAAGCTGACGGGATTTTGAAAGAATATGCAGTAATTGGGGGTAATGGCAAAATCGTGGATGAAGGCGAAACCTGGAACATTATGGGCGTGCTGTCGTACGACCTTACCCTCGGTGTTTAGCTCAAAAATAGTAATTGTGGTGGATAGTCCTGGCTTGGTGGAAAAGTTGACAAGGCAAGGCGCACCGCCATCTTGAGCACAACTAGGGTCAAAGCGCGGGTGTGCCCCAAAAGCTTCTCCTTCTGATAAAACACCATTGAAGTGTTCTTTGCCCAAAGTTTCTAAAGTGTAGGGATCGAGACGATAGGGGTCTGCTGCTTCCCAGAGTGCAAGCAGTTTACCACCCCAGTAAATCACATTGGTATTGGCTATATTTTTTAGCTTGAAGTCGAAGGCATTAGCCAGCAAACCACCAGGTTTTTGTGTACCAAAGACACCACGATAGAGAATTTTCCCGGCTTTTTGTTCTTCCAAATAAGCCGCGGTGCGGACAAAGCGGTTGCGGAAATGGGCACGACCATTCGAGAAGGAGATCCGGCTAATCATGCCATCTCCATCAAATGGATGATGAATTCTTTGCCCATTTACATCTAACAAACCAGGACCATTTCTAAACAGAGTCCCGTGCAGTTCCTGCGGAATTTCTCCTTCTACATCATCAATCCAATAATCAAACTCCTGCTTTAGGGATTCATATCCTCCCTGCCAATCTTCCCGAGTGTAAGATTTCTCGGAAACTGTGGAGACACCTTTGTGAAGTTGAAAAGTCTGCATATATATGTGTATGTGTTGACTTTGCTGTATTGGTCACAAGCAGTTATGACGGCAGTGGAAAACGCATCGTGTAGCAACGGATGATTTAACATCCGTTGCCTTATTTATTTATTTGTTTATTTGCTATTCAACTGGTTTAGGCTCTGGCCGTCGCAGGATCAAGTTTATTTGCTATTCAACTGGTTCAGATTCTGGTCGTCGCACCATCAACTTAGATATGAATTCAGGTAACAATGGTTGTTCCCTACTCTTTGTTGAAGCTGGTTGCAACGTTGGTGTTGTTGGTGCCTCGGTTTGGGAGTCAGCAGCAGGTAGCCAGTTAATGAATAGCAACGGTAGCAACGTGCTGAGATTAGTGATGATAACCAACAGCCATAGGGAATCAAAGTTAGTTGAGGTGATGCCCAACAAATACATCAATCCTGCCCCCAATTGGTGGGAAACCAGTCCAGCCAGGTTTGTGACGGACATCAACAGAGCAAATAATGTCGCTTCTATTCCTTTTGGACAAAGCCTTGCCGCTAATACCAACACCGGCATATAAGCAATTTGCCCCATAACGGTCAGAATCAGGCTATCACCCAAACTGAACCAGTGGTCATCTATACCCAAAGCACGATTAGCATGAGTTACTAACAGCAGCATGGTCATTCCCAGTGCTGATGAGAGTAGGATACTCCAACCAAAAATGACGCGAAAGGGAACGGTTTTAAGAAAGCGTTGAAAAATCCAAATACCAACAAGGGCAGCAACGCTTGTCACCAAACTCACTCGTCCCAGAAATTCGGGTTGAAAGTGCAGTTCATTGGTTGTGAAGAAGAAAAAAGCGGATTCAGCTGTTGGTGTGGCTTGCCAAAGGAAGAGAAATACTGTTGGCAACCAAATTGCTTTTTGAGTAATGGCTGCGCGTAGTTGTTGTACCTGATGTTTAACTGACTGGAAATTTGAATGACCATCCTCGCTGGTGTTTTTGCTCACGGGCGATTCAGAAATAAAAGACGCCATTGCGGACACGAGCAGTGGAAATAAGGCGGTAATCCAAAAGACAGTCCTGGTAGTGAAATGCTCTAAAAGCATACCGCTGAAATAGGCTGTGATCAATCCTCCTAAGGCTGTAGTACCCCAGGTTAATGATTGGAGAGAACCAGCTTCCGCTTGTGACTCGGATCTTGCCCTTTCGACAACGAGTGAGTCAACAATCACATCACTAACGGCGACGGAGAGGGAACCAAGGGCGATCGCCAGTGTAGCGCCGATGGGTGTGTGAACTATTGTTGCAAGACTCACCCAAGAAATCACTCCCAGTATCCCAGATAAAACTAGGTATGGACGCCGCCGATAGCCGAATATGGGCAAGCCATCGGAGATAAAACCATACAGTGGCTTGATTATCCAAGGTAGGACGACAATGCCTAGTAACACTGAAACTTGAGCTGGAGTTAAACCCAGTTCATCTTTCAGGAAAAAGCTTACGGCAAGACGCGCTAATTTTAAAATGCCTTGAACAAAATAAACGGTAAGAATCGCGATTAACTCGCTTGTGGGTTCGTTACCGAAAAAAATCTTTTCTTTTACTGAGTCTTTGACCTTGGACAAGCCAGAGGAGGAAACCAGCATTGATAAACAATTTTTAAGATTTATCGACTTTTATATATCATAGCTATTTTCTCAGAGTCACGCTGTGGCTCTGAGAGCCACAATTGTCTCAACTCTCTTGAGCCAAGGCTATGACCGCATTCTGCCCTCCAAATCCAAAGCTAAAACACAGCACCCGCTGAATTTTACTTTGACGCGCTGTCACCAAATTCAAATCAAATTCCGGATTGCTTAGCCCGACACATGGTGGTAGTATTTGTTGCTTCATTCCCATCAGTGAAAAGGCGACGCCCAAGGCTCCTGATGCTCCTAGCGTATGACCTGTAGCCCCTTTTGTAGAACTCACTGCGACGGTTTTCGGAAATAAACGCTGTATCAATATACTCTCAATGCGGTCATTCAGGAGAGTGGCTGTACCGTGAGCATGAATGTAATCAATATCCTTTGCACTCAGATGACTGCGGTCAAGGCATTGTTTCACGGCGGCGATCGCACTCCTCGCTTCTGGTTCTGGAGTGTTTCCATGATATGCGTCAGATGTCAAGGAGAAACCGAGAATTTGACCATAAACTCTTGCTTGGCGCTGGTGTGCCAACTCGGCTGATTCTAGGACAAATACCGCGCCCCCTTCGCCTAACACCAAGCCTTCGCGGTGTAAATCAAACGGATATGCTCCGGTTTTCGCCAAGGCTCCCATTTGCTGGAACCCAGTTATGGTAAGGGGTGTAATCGGTGCTTCCACTGCACCAGCAATCACCCTTTGACATTGCCCAGTTTGGATAAGTAAAGCTGCTTGTGCGATCGCCCAAATTCCGGTAGCACAAGCCGCCATCGGTGCCAAAACTATCCCACAAGCACCTATTTGCCGTGCTACTGCAATGGCATTCATATGAGGCAAGGTTTCTAACCAATCCTCTAAAGAAGATGAAACACATGAGGGAGTCGCATCCCCTTTATTTCCGACTCCCCTGTGCATTTGCTGCGCCATTTGCTCCCACAATCCCTGATAGCTGCGACTTGAACCAATCACAACTCCACAATCTGGCAAAGGTGGAAACAATCCTGCATCTTTCAAAGCAGATGTAACAAGCGAGTGAGTCAGCACTCTCATTTGTGCTGGTTGTTTCGCAATCATTCCTAAAGGACGCGGCTGGAGTTCTGGAAATGGTTGATGCCATCTTATTCCAGATTGACCTGCTATTAACTGTTGCCAGCTGTCCTCTAGGTTTTTGCCCAAAGCGGAAACTAGACCAATACCAGTGACAACAACTGCGACCAATTTCGTGGTTTACGGAGTAGGTGATTTCGGAAAGATAAAAAATATGAAGAATATTAAGGAGGATGAGAAGCTAATGGGAGTCATTTCTCCTCCTGCTCCCCCTACGCCCTCATCCCCCTCATCCCCCTTATCCCCCTCATTTCTACTTGCTACTATCCGGCGTTTTTTAAATTTTCTGCGCCTTGGGTGACTTTAGCAGAATCAATGCGATCGCCCTGCTGAATTTTGTTCACCACGTCAAATCCGTTAGTCACATTGCCAAAAACAGCATAGCTACCATCTAGGAAAGCCAAATCCGCTAAAGCGAAGTAAAACTGCGAGGAAGCAGAATCAGGCATTTGCGATCGCGCCATTGCGACTGCACCCTGCTTGTGCTGCAATACAGGTGGCTGAGTCACACCAGCCGCTTCTAATGTTTTGCTGTAAATCGGTTGAGCTGCGCCTTTTGGCTTAATCTCTAAAGGTATATAACGAGTTTTTCCAGTTTTTGGATCGGTAAAACTTCCTGTTCCCAAGCTATTTGCTGGTACTTTCGGGTCTTTACTTTGAGGATCGCCTCCTTGAACCACAAAAGGTTGGGGTTGGCGCACGACTCTATGAAAAACTAAGCCATCGTATACACCCTTTTGGACTAAATCGACGAAGTTACCAGCAGTAATTGGGGCATTTGTACCGTCTACTTCGATAGTGATGGGTGAACCTTTGACAGTCATAACCACCGTTGCTTTTCCTTCGAGTCGTGGTAAATCTTTCATTCCAGGAATACTCTCGCTTATATTTTCAGATACAGAGGTCGCCTCTGTGGTTGCCGTGTTGGCTGTATTAGTAGTTGTCTCGGCGGTTGAATTGGTGCTTGCTTCGGTGGCTGTGGATATTGGGGAAGAATTAGAAGCAACTTGCTTTGTGGAACAGCCCCCCAGCATCAAGGCACCAACAATCATCAGAGTTACTAAAAATTGGGGAATTTTTAACCGCATTGCCAGTTACAGATACAACCACAGTATCTTAGCCTCTAAAGTCCTTCTAGGGGCACACCCAAAAAGCGGGCTAACTCGGCACCTTGAACTTCCAGCTCTTGTAACGACAAAGGTTGACCAACCCGTGTTAGGGGAATGTCTCGGCGACCCTTAGTGCGTAGGTAAAGTGAGCGACGAGGATTAATACCTTCTCTGGCGTCAACTCGCACACATTGCACATCTTCTATACGACAGTCAAGCTCAATTCGGCGGTTTTTGCCAGGATATCCCCACCGGAAGATTTTGATTGTGCCACTTTCGCGGTCAAACTCGTTGTATCCGCCTCCCACGTTCCATAAAACCGTTAGCCACAGGTATGAGGCTAGGAGTAAGCCAGCGGTACCGTAGAACCCCATAACCAAACCTTGTGGGACGAATGCCAGTTGAGTTGGGTCGGAAACTAGGAGTAAATTGATTTTGAGGTAGCTGGAAATACCAGCAAGCAAAAAGCCCGTGGCTCCTATAGAAACGACAGTTGCCCACCAGTAGTTACTGAACCGACGAGAACCGAGAACGTTCTGATGTAAGACGCTTGAACCAGAGCGATCGCCGTTTGGCGACTCACCTCTGTTAATGGTTGTTGATGCCGTCATGAGAACTACCTTGGTGCGTGATATCTTCCCTTTACAAAGTCTGCCATTGCAGCAGATGTATTGCAAGTTTACCGAATTTAAAAAGCGATCAGCTATCGACGAAGATGATCTTGAGTACCGAGTCCCAAGCAATGAATCGAAGAATTCCGGTTCAGAACTTTAATTTTTAACTTTTCTGAGAAAAGTTATGTCAGATTGTAAAAATTCTGATATTAATCATAAGTAGTGGGTTCAAGCTTTATACCTGATTTTTTATGAAAATCAGGCACAAGGCACGACTAATGTGATAAGTTAAGAATCATTAAGTTTCTGCAAGCTGGATTACCAACTGGTGGAAACTATTGCGACACTGATATGAGAATTGCCGACTGAAAAGCGGTAAGCTCTCATAATGCCCAGCAGCCTTAAAGCAGCTGTAAGTGTCATAAAAGAAGTTAATTCCTCAAAAAAGTTGCAATTTTAGTAAAAAAGAGGATTTTAGTCCGATGACCATCGCAGTTGGACGCGCCCCCAGTAGCAGAGGGTGGTTTGACGTATTAGACGACTGGTTAAAGCGTGACCGTTTCGTGTTCGTAGGTTGGTCAGGAATATTACTATTCCCCTGCGCCTTTCTAGCACTAGGCGGTTGGCTGACCGGTACGACGTTTGTGACGAGCTGGTATACGCACGGCTTAGCCTCATCGTATCTGGAAGGCTGCAACTTCCTAACAGTAGCCGTATCTACACCAGCAGACAGCATGGGACACTCGCTGTTGCTGTTGTGGGGACCAGAAGCACAAGGGGACTTCACCCGTTGGTTTCAATTAGGCGGGTTGTGGCCATTCGTGGCGCTGCACGGAGCCTTTGGTTTGATTGGCTTCATGCTGCGGCAGTTTGAAATCGCACGTTTGGTAGGGATTCGTCCTTACAACGCTATAGCGTTTTCTGCACCGATTGCGGTATTCGTCAGCGTCTTCTTGATGTACCCGTTGGGACAGTCTTCCTGGTTCTTCGCCCCCAGCTTTGGAGTGGCAGCAATCTTCCGCTTCCTGTTGTTCTTGCAAGGGTTCCACAACTGGACACTCAACCCCTTCCACATGATGGGAGTAGCGGGTGTACTCGGTGGAGCGCTGCTGTGTGCTATCCACGGTGCAACAGTAGAAAACACCTTGTTTGAAGACGGCGATGCAGCCAACACCTTCCGCGCCTTCAACCCCACTCAGGCAGAAGAAACCTACTCAATGGTGACGGCAAACCGTTTCTGGTCACAGATCTTCGGGATTGCTTTCTCCAACAAGCGCTGGTTGCACTTCTTCATGTTGTTTGTACCAGTCACAGGCTTGTGGATGAGTGCAGTTGGCATTGTCGGTTTGGCACTCAACCTGCGGGCATATGACTTCGTGTCGCAAGAATTACGTGCGGCAGAAGACCCAGAGTTTGAAACTTTCTATACCAAGAACATTTTGTTGAACGAGGGTATCCGCGCTTGGATGGCTCCTCAAGATCAGCCTCACGAAAAATTTGTATTCCCAGAAGAGGTACTACCACGTGGTAACGCTCTCTAATAGATCTGTTGTTGCAGGTGGTCGTGACCAGGATTCCACCGGTTTTGCGTGGTGGGCTGGTAACGCTCGTCTGATCAATCTTTCCGGTAAGCTTTTGGGCGCTCACGTTGCCCACTCTGGTTTGATAGTATTTTGGGCTGGAGCGATGACCTTGTTTGAAGTCGCTCACTTCATTCCCGAAAAGCCCATGTACGAGCAGGGTTTAATCCTGCTTCCTCACATAGCAACTCTCGGTTGGGGTGTTGGTCCTGGTGGTGAAGTTATTGACACCTTCCCCTACTTTGTTGTAGGCGTACTGCACCTCATTTCCTCAGCTGTACTAGGTTTTGGCGGTATCTATCACGCTATCCGTGGTCCAGAAACTTTAGAAGAGTACTCCTCTTTCTTTGGTTACGACTGGAAAGACAAGAACAAGATGACCACCATCATCGGCTTCCACCTGATCATTTTGGGATGTGGTGCGCTGCTGTTGGTGCTGAAGGCAATGTTCTTCGGTGGTGTGTACGACACTTGGGCACCTGGCGGTGGTGATGTTCGCGTCATTACCAACCCAACTCTGAACCCAGCTGTTATCTTCGGTTACTTGCTGAAGGCTCCCTTCGGTGGCGAAGGTTGGATCATCAGCGTCGATAACATGGAAGATATCATCGGCGGTCACATTTGGGTTGCCTTCATCTGCATTGCAGGCGGCATTTTCCACATCCTGACCAAGCCCTTTGGCTGGGCACGTCGCGCCTTAATCTGGTCTGGTGAGGCATACCTCTCCTACAGCATCGGCGCTGTGTCCCTGATGGCTTTCATTGCCTCGATCTTTGTTTGGTACAACAACACCGCTTACCCCAGCGAATTTTACGGTCCTACTGGTCCTGAAGCATCTCAAGCTCAAGCTCTGACCTTCTTGATCCGTGACCAACGCTTGGGTGCTAACGTCGGTTCTGCTCAAGGTCCCACAGGCTTAGGTAAATACTTGATGCGCTCCCCCACAGGTGAAATCATCTTCGGTGGTGAAACCATGCGCTTCTGGGATTTCCGTGGTCCTTGGTTGGAGCCTCTGCGCGGACCCAACGGTCTTGACTTGGATAAAATCAAGAACGATATTCAGCCTTGGCAAGCTCGTCGCGCTGCTGAGTACATGACTCACGCTCCTCTGGGTTCTTTGAACTCTGTAGGTGGCGTGGCTACGGAGATCAACTCCTTCAACTACGTATCTCCTCGTGCTTGGTTGGCATGTTTCCACTTTGTCGTGGGTTTCTTCTTCCTGATTGGTCACTTGTGGCACGCTGGTCGCGCCCGTGCTGCTGCTGGTGGTTTCGAGAAAGGTATCAACCGCGAAACTGAGCCAGTGTTGTCCATGAGGGAACTCGACTAATAGATTTCTTTCATCACTGACAATCACATAACTCAAAGCTCCTGTGTCAAAGCGGGAGCTTTTTCTTAATGATAAATAATTAGGATGAATAATCAAATATAAATTAATAAAAAACCTTTTATCATTCGCAATATTTATAGTTCATACTAATTTCATGACTTAGAAATTTACAATGACTGCAATTTAAGTTTTATGGGGGTGTGTATTATGGAAGATTATTTTCCAGATACCTTGCGATGGACAAACGAAGCCCAAGCAAAGTTGAAGAGTATTCCCTTCTTTGTGCGCGCCCAAGCTAAAGCACGAATCGAACAGCTGGCTCGTCAAGGGTCGCAAGAGATTGTGACAGCCGAGTTGGTTGAGCAGGCTAGGGTTGAGTTTGGACAGTAGATTTAATTTTTAGGGTCGCGTATTTTTTGTACCCACAATAGTTGTAGGTTGCTTGCGCTCCTCTCATGGCTCTCACTCGGTATAGGATAAGCGCCCCATGCCGTTAGCTCCTTATCGTAACGGCTTCAATATGATCACTCGTTGCCGGTTCACTGGTGTTTAGACTAAAAACAGGCGCTCGGCAAAAAATAGTTATTTTGTACTAAAATGAGCGCGGAAATCTACTGGTATAAAAAAATAGAGGGTTATCTGCGGTTGAGGCAGACACCCTCCAACGGAAGATGAGAGAAGTCTCACCAACTCTCACGACCGTTATGGAACGTTTAGCGCGACTGAAAGCATTACGCCCGTGCTGCATACAGGCATTTGTGTAAAGCACATGATGCAACATTTGAGCTAACCGATGCAATTCTCCTGACACGCAAAGCCTACTGTTTGGCAGATTTGTCTATTTCTCCTGTGTTTCGGCGCAAGTGGTCAAGTATTTATGAAGCATTGCAAGATACAAGACCTCAACGTCAAAAGTTGATGCGACTGTACATAGAACAAATACCCACACACGGGCGTATTGTGCTTGCCGGAGACCATACTGTTTGGGTCAGACCCAACGCGTATACTCTGTGTGACCGTACAATGGAACATTATTGTACTACTATGCCAGCAAACAAGCCAATTGCTCCAGGTGAAGGTTACAGTACTATTGCTTGGATACCAGAAGAGTCTGGAAGTTGGGCAATGCCATTGAGACACGAAAGAATTACGGGTTGGGAGAGTCCAATCAGTAAAGCAGTATGGCAACTTAAGCAAGTATGTAAGTATTTACCCACAAGACCAATTTCTTTATGGGATAGTGAATATGGATGTGCCCCATTTATACTCAAAACTGCTGACATTGAGGCAGACAAGTTAATGCGTCTACGCTCAAATCTTTGTCTATGGGGTTCGCCGCCACCATATTCGGGTAGAGGAAGACCTCGTATTCATGGCAACAAGTTCAAACTCAATGACCCTGAAACTTGGATTGAACCTGGTCAAACTCTGGAGGAGAATGACTTTAAATTGGGATTAATCCGAATTCGTGTGTGGCATGATTTACACTTGAAAAGTGCTGCTAAACACCCAATTTCCCTGCTGTTGGTTGAACGTTTAAACCAAGATGGGTCAACACGAATCTCAAAACCTTTGTGGTTAGCTTGGGTTGGGCAACAGATGCCATGCTTAGATGAAATTTGGCGGCTTTACCTACGACGATTTGCTGTTGACGCATTGTCCCCTAAAAAATCAGGCAGCCTTATTACAACGAGTACCCGACTACGCCGACAGATCAATCAGACGAAGGCTGCCTGATTTTTTCACGTGTTAGACCCCGTGACCACTGGTATCGGTTTCTCAAGCAACGCGCTCAGGGGACTCTCCCTAAACTCTCAACGCCAAAACAATGCGAAAGGTGGAGTGACTTGATGCCGATGATCACTTGGGAATTATGGTTAGCCCGTGATATCGTTGCCGATAATCCTCTACCGTGGCAAAAGTCAATTGACAAATTAACTCCCGGACGAGTAGCCCAAGCAATGGGAGGAATTATCGCGGCGATTGACACACCTGCTGTTCCTCCAAAACCTCGTGGAAAATCCCCCGGATGGAAAACCGGACTTCCTCGACAACGTAGAATTCGTTATCCTATCGTCAAAAAAGGTACTCAAAAGCACCGTAAGCAAGCGACGAAACCCGCTTAAATTTTAATATTTTGCTTTTTCTCATGCAAACTTTTTCAACTCAGTACCACTGGGTCTTTTTCCCATGCCTTAGTCTAAAGTCCAGGGTTCAGGAACAACCACAAAAAAAAACCCGCTCTTGGCGGGCATAACACACACAAAGGGTTTAGCTGAATGAAACATGAACACAAAAAGCGTTAAATTTTCTTGATACTTACCTGTAATTATCAGTGATCAAGTAAAGTTATCGCGATCGACTACCAAGCACTTCCAACTGTTGCCAATTGACGATTCTTACTAGAGATAGCCGCCACAGGAATCGCAGTAGATTGTACAGTCGGCTGATGTTTAACAATATCGTAAACCGCTTCAACCGCAGACTCAATAGAACCTTGTAACCATGCAGGAAATCTCGAACAATGTTCACCAGCAAAGAACAGGGTGTTTTGGGGTCTTTGTGCTGCAAGGTAATTAGATTCGCTATCATCCCAGTGAATCGTGCATCCACCAGCACTCCACTTGTAGTTACCCCAGGCGATAGACGCTTTGTCCACAATCATACCAGGTGCATTTAGTTCAGGATGAATCTTGCTCACAGTATTTTGCACATAGTCAAAACGTTCAGATTCAGACATCATGCCCATGCGTTGAGCATCATCACCAATGGTGTAGCTTGCCAACATCACGCTACCATGTTCGGGCTTGAACTTCACGCTTGGGTAGTATGTTTGACGCACACCCTCACCACTGAAAGAAGCACCACCTTTGATACCATCCTTTTGCCAGAAAGATTCACGAGTATGAAACGCCACCTTTGTACCGGGACAGTAGACAGTGTTGTGAATCGAATCAAGCTTATCATCATCAAAGCCGCTCAACTCTAGTTTACGTAATACACTGAAGGGGATGGTGCATAATACATAGTCGCAACGACGTGTATGCAACTGACCGTTTTCTTTAGTTGTGATTTCAACGTGGTCTTTTTGCACGTGCAGCGCCACAACTTCAGAGTTACACTTGATTTCACCTTTAATTGAAGCTGCTAAACGTTGGATGAGTTGATCCATCCCACCTTTGAGTTGCAACAAGTCATGGCTGGTTTCTGTCATGATGTCGCCCAGGAAAATGTCCAATCCTTGGGAGCACTTTGCTCGGAAGCTTGGATTTTCAGTCAGGAATGAGTTCAAATCAATCGTTTCACCATCTTCGCTGAAGTAGGGGTTTAAATCCAACCGCTCTAACTCATCCATTAAGTGAGATTGCAAGTCGCGTTCAAATTCCGAACGGAGATTACCAGGAGCAATAGTATTGATGATGGTTTTTAGCCAAGCAGCAAACAAACGGGTTTTTTCACTGTAGCATGTGTCAGAAAAAATACCACCTTCTGTTTGTTGCAATACACGGGGTGCGTCTTTCATTTTCAGCACTTGTCCGTTGATGTTCATCATTGCATTGCTTTCCTCGAATACTGTCATGAACTTGCACAGTTTGTCAGAAAGACCCATTTCACGTACGTAGTGCAGTGTCATTTCGTGTTGACTGGGAATACGCATTGCTCCCAGTTCTGCATAGGGTGCATCCTTTGAGTTACCGAAGCGGTGTGTCCATACTCGTCCACCGATGCGTGGGCTACCTTCTAGAATTTCTACTGTGTGTCCTAGGCGTTCGAGTTCATATGCTGCGACTAAACCTGCGATACCTGCGCCGAGGATTGTAATATGCTTGCCTTTTTGAAAGTTTACCAGTTGGCATTGCTCAAGTAAAATTTTGGTGTCCATTGTTCCAGCTTCCCTTAGTTGTTTGTGTGGTGGCGGTTTTGATTTCAACCGCTTCTGTTATTACCTAAGGGTGAGTTTGGATTTTTATGCACTCTGGCCATCTTACCTCATTTGCAAATGCCTAAAAGAGGGAAGAGCGAGAAATTTTTATTCCTCACTCTTCACTTCTACTTAATAGGCATCCATTGGCAGACAAGAGCAAACAAAATTCCTATCGCCATAAGCGGAGTCAATACGACCTACACTGGGCCAGAATTTATGTTCGCGAGTCCACGGTGCAGGGTAAGCAGCTTGTTCCCGAGAATAGGGATGATTCCATTCTCCAACAATCAGGCTTTCTGCGGTATGGGGTGCATTCTTCAAGACGTTGTTTTCAGCATCCATTTTGCCTGATTCAATTTCCGCGATTTCTTGACGAATGGCAATCATCGCATCGCAGAAACGGTCTAACTCTTCTTTAGATTCGCTTTCTGTGGGTTCTACCATGATTGTACCTGCCACGGGCCAGGAGACGGTAGGCGCATGGAAGCCGTAATCCATTAAGCGTTTGGCAACATCATCGATTTCGATAGAAGCAGATTTTTTGAGGGAACGCAAATCCAGAATACACTCATGAGCAACTAAACCATTTTTCCCTTTATACAAAACGGGATAGTAAGGTTCAAGTCTCTTGGCGATGTAGTTAGCATTAAGAATTGCCACTTTTGTTGCTTCGGTCAAACCATCTGCACCCATCATGGCAATATACATCCAAGAAATCACAAGGATGCTAGCACTTCCCCAAGGCGCAGCAGCGATCGCACCAATGTTTTGTTCACCGCCCATTTGGACAACAGCGTGTCCGGGGAGAAAAGGCACCAAATGGGAAGCGACGCCAATCGGTCCCATACCAGGACCACCGCCACCGTGGGGAATGCAGAAGGTTTTGTGCAGGTTCAAGTGACAGACATCCGCGCCGATATCTCCAGGACGACAAAGCCCCACTTGAGCGTTCATATTCGCCCCATCCATGTAAACTTGTCCACCGTGGGCATGAACAACAGCGCAAATTTCCTGAATTTGCTCCTCGAACACACCGTGAGTTGAGGGATATGTCACCATTAAAGCTGCAAGTTCTTTGCTATGCTTTTGAGCCTTAGCCTTGAGGTCATCTAAGTCAACATTACCCTCAGAGTCACAAGCAACAGCAACCACCTTCATCCCACACATCACAGCGCTTGCAGGGTTTGTCCCGTGTGCGGATGTAGGAATCAAACAGACGTTGCGATGTGCTTCAGAGCGGCTTTTGTGATACTGTCGAATGACCAATAACCCCGTGTATTCACCTTGAGAACCAGCATTCGGTTGCAGCGAAATTCCTGCAAACCCTGTAATTTCAGCTAACCATTCCTCAAGCTGTTGGAACAGGATTTGATAACCGCGTGTTTGCGACAGTGGTGCAAAAGGATGTATCTTGCGAAACTCAGCCCATGTTACTGGTACCATCTCAGACGTTGCATTCAGTTTCATCGTGCATGACCCCAAGGGGATCATCGATGTCGTCAGCGACAAATCCTTAGTTTCCAGCTTGTGCAAGTACCGCAACAACTCAGTTTCTGAGTGATAGCGGTTGAAGACGGGGTGGGTGAGGTAGCTGGTGGTACGGGGGAATAAAAGAGCAGGGGAAGCAGGAGAAGCAGGGGGAGAAGATAGTTCTTCTAAAGTAAAGGGTAGTTCGTCACCAAGAGCGAAAATTTCTAGCAGATCGATTAAGTCTTTTTCTGTAGTGGTTTCGTCTAGGGATATACCTACAGTAGTGGCATTGAAAATGCGTATGTTAATTTTACGTGCTTCGCAAGCTTGTAAAAGCTTATCTAAACTGCGTTTTCCTAAATCTACCCCCAGGGTATCAAAGAAATGTTCCGAAGCGATGCTGTAACCCAGACGCTTGAATCCTTCCGCTAGTATCACAGTCATCTGGTGGATATTCTCGGCAATTCTTTTTAACCCGGTAGAACCGTGATAAACCGCATACATACTTGCCATCACTGCCAGCAAAACCTGTGCTGTACAAATATTACTGGTGGCTTTCTCGCGCCGGATGTGCTGTTCGCGGGTTTGCAAGGCAAGACGCAACGCAGGTTTACCTTGAGCATCTTTTGATACACCTACAATCCGCCCTGGAACCTGCCGCTTATACTCTTCCTTAGTGGCAAAGTAAGCTGCGTGAGGTCCACCGTAGCCTAAGGGAATTCCGAACCGCTGAGTGCTTCCCACGGCAATATCAGCGCCAAATTCGCCAGGGGGTGTTAGCAAAGTTAGACTTAAGGGGTCTGCTGCTACCGTTACCAATGCTCCCTCAGCATGTGCCTTTTCTACAAAAGCGCGGTAGTCGTAAATTGTGCCATCACTAGCGGGGTATTGGAGAACCGCCCCAAAAATAGCTTGAGAAAAATCAAAGGTTTGATGGTCACCGACAATGATATCAATCCCCAGAGGTTTCGCCCGTGTTTTCAACACGTCTATCGTTTGGGGATGACACTCACGAGAGACAAAATAGGTATTTGCTTTATTTTTGCAAACACCGTAGCTCATGCTCATCGCTTCTGCTGCTGCTGTGGCTTCATCTAGCAATGAAGCATTGGCAATTTCCAAACCTGTTAGGTCAATAATCATGGTTTGAAAATTCAACAGCGCTTCTAGTCGTCCTTGGGCAATTTCTGGCTGATAGGGAGTGTATGCGGTATACCAACCAGGATTTTCGAGAATATTGCGTGCAATCACAGGTGGGGTGATACAGTCATAGTACCCCATGCCAATAAACGAACGGAAAACTTGATTTTTGGAAGCTATTTCCTTCAGCTTGGTAAGTGCAGCGTACTCACTTTGTGCTTCTGGTAACTCTAATGGGCGAGATAACCGGATTGCTTGCGGCACTGCTTGGTCAATAAGTTTATCAACAGTAGTATAACCCAATACCTCAAGCATTTGCTGGATGTCATTGGGTGATGGTCCAATGTGCCGTTCTCTAAAAGAACTTATTTGAATTTTTTCCCCCAGCATCTGCTGATGGTTTGATTTGGGACGAGGAACATTAAGTACCACAAATTGCTCTCCAGACGCGACTACTTCATATTTTGCAACAAGTATCTTTGCCGCGTTGGTTATGTGTGATTAATTTATCTAAATTTTTTGATATTTTTCCGGAGGAGACGAAGGGGAGAGGAACTTCTCGACACTGTTGGCGAATTAAAAACCTTACCCCCCAGCCTCCTTTCCTATAAGGCAAGGGGGAGCAAATTATCCTCTCTCAGTAATAAAAGCTGCTCCTCTTCCCTCCCCTTTTAGGGGAGGGTTAGGGAGAGGTGGAGAGGGGTAGGGGAGAGGTCAGTTACGTTTGTTCGCCAACAGTATCAACTTCTCCCTCATCTCCCTCATCTGTTTTACCCTTCTACTTGGCTACTATACTCACCCGCAGTCAAAGCATCATCAATGTCACCAGGGTCGTTGACGCGTACTTTCAGCAACCAGCCTTCCCCATAAGGGTCTTCTACCAATTGTTCGGGTGCTTCTAGCAAGACTTCATTGCGTTCTATGACTGTGCCAGTCACTGGGGAATTAAGGTCTTCCACAGCTTTCACCGATTCAATTGTGCCAAAAGTGTCTTCCTTGGTGACAGCGTCGCCGATTTCTGGGAGTTCCAAAAACACAATGTCACCCAATTGATCTACGGCAAAGGCGGTAATGCCAATGGTGGCAATTTCGCCCTCAAGACGCACGTATTCATGAGTATCCAGGTATCTCAAATCTTCGGGATATTCAAAAGACATACCACTTCCTCTTCCACATCAACAAATTACACCCTTATAGCGATTAATACCATATTTGTTTGAAAGTCCACCAGTTGCAAGTAATTAGCCCTAAGTGTAGATGACTCAGTACTTAGCACTGGGTATTCAGCACTGTTCGGTCAATTAACCATATAGGAGATTAAGTCACTAGACAACACATTATTCCTCAACAACTTGAGCGGTTATCAGTTATTAATCCGATTTTTTGACCGATAAAACGGACGTTTCACTACAACTGCTGGATATGCTTTGCCACGAATTTCCACTTCTAGCTGCTGGCTAACAGTTGCTAGTTCGGTGGGAACGTAGGCTAAGGCAATGGGATAACCAAGCGTTGGTGATAGTGTACCACTGGTCACTTCTCCAACGACTACACCTTGTGATAGTACTTGATAGCCGTGACGGGCAATGTTGCGTCCTTGTAGTTGCAAACCGACTAGTCGGCGTTGAACTCCAGCGGCTTTTTGCCGTTCCAAGATTGACCGACCAATAAAGTCACCTTTCGTGTCAAGATGAACCAGCCAACCTAAACCAGCTTCCATTGGGGTAGTCGTGTCGTCGATATCTTGCCCGTAAAGTGCCATTGCTGCTTCCAGCCTTAAGGTGTCTCTCGCACCGAGCCCTGCCGGAATGACACCCGCTTTGACTAGACTTCGCCATAATTCTAGCCCGACATCTGGATCTACCATGACCTCAAAGCCATCTTCCCCAGTGTAACCTGTGCGGGCAATAAATCCTGGTTTACCCAGTACTGTTGCTTCCAAGTGTCCAAATGCTTTGACTGGAGTTAAGTCTTCTTGCACAAAGGACTGAAGGATGCTACTCGCTTTTGGTCCTTGCACGGCAATTAGGACTTTTTCTGGTGAAATGTCTTGGAATCTTACCTGATTCTGGTCAAGGTGTTGCAAGAGCCATGCTTTATCCTTGTGAGTGGTAGCAGCATTGACAATCATCACTCCCCGTTGTTCACCAGTGCTGTCTTCGCCTTGGTAGTAAAAAATGATGTCGTCGATGATGCCAGCTTGAGGATTTAACAATACAGTGTATTGCGCTTGCCCAGGTTGCAAACGGTTTAAGTCTGAAGGAACTAAATATTGGAGTTGCGAAATCAGGTTTTTCCCTTGCAGGGTAAATTTGCCCATGTGGGAAATATCAAACATTCCTGCTGCATTTCTGACAGCTTCGTGTTCCTGAAGAATGCCAACAAACTGGACGGGCATTTCCCAACCGCCAAAGCTGGTGAGTCGTGCTTTGAGTTCTTGTGCAAGTTCATATAAAGGCGATCGCGCTAAGGATAAGGCAATTTCTTCTTGATTAGCCACAGGTCTTTTTGTTGTTGTCGTTGGTCAACACTGTATAATTATGTCTTCAAAACCTCACGCATTACGCTCTAGACGCTAAGAAAACAAGGTAATCTAAATATTTTGCAAAGACATAGACAATTGGTATTATTTCTTAATCGCGATTTTTTCATCAGTATTTAGGAATATTCCTTCAAAAACCCCGTTCTAACATCACAACAACAGCATCTTATTAGTTATCAGGAGCTATCTATGAAAAGGCGTTCTGCCTTACGTGCTTTGCTATTTACTACGGGGTTTATGATTCCTGCCTGCACTCAAACGCAGAACTCTACTCAAAACCAGGTATCAAGTAGTCAAACCCAAGCAACTGCTACTAAGAACTCGGGAGCAGTAGAAGTCACTTTGGTTGCTTATGGAGTGGCTAAAGCGCTTTACTCCAAAATGATTCCCGCATTTCAGCAAGAGTGGAAAGCAAAAACAGGTCAAGATGTCAAGTTCAAAGAATCCTATGGTGGATCTGGAGCGCAAACTAGAGCAATTTTGGGTGGTTTGCAAGCCGACATTCTGGCTCAGAATCTCCAAAGCAATTTAGACCCTTTGGTTGAAAAAGGCTTTGTCAGCAAAGATTGGAACCAAAGATTACCCAATCAGGCTTCACCCGCTAGTTCGGTGATGGTTATCGTCACAAGACCTAAAAATCCTAAGCAAATTCAGAACTGGAGCGACCTCGCTCGTGATGGTGTGTCAGTTGTGGCAATCAACCCTCAAACCGGTGGTAACGCTCGCTGGGGTATAATAGCAGGATACGGTTCTATTCTCAAGTCTCAAGGAGAACAGGCGGCACAAGATTATCTCAAAGGCTTCGTCAAAAACATTAAGACCTTGGTCAGTAATGGGCGAGAGGCAACAGATACATTTGTGAAAAATAAAATCGGTGATACACTCGTCACATTTGAGAACGAAATTATCTTTGCCAACAACGTCATTCCTGAGGATTATCCTTATATAGTACCAGCAAGTAATATCCAGGTCGATTTTCCAGTCACGGTTGTTGACAAGATAGTAGACAAACGGGGAACCCGCGAAGTGGCAGAAGCGTTTACCAAGTTTTTGTTTTCACCTAAAGGACAAGAAATCTATGCTCAGTTAGGCTACCGTCCAATAGAGCAAAAGGCATACCAGCAACAAGCCAAGCTTTACAAGCCTGTGAAAACACTTTATAAAATAGCTGATTTTGGTGGCTGGAAACCCGTAGATCAGAAGCTTTTTGCAGATGGAGCGCTCTTTGATTCTGCTCAAGCAGCAGCCAGAACCCAATAACCCTAATGTTAGCTACCTCTGATACCCTTTCTACTCAAGGCTTTCATAAGTCACTTTTGCAGGGTTTAGCCCTGACTTACATTAGCTTTATCGTTCTGCTGCCTTTAAGCGTTATCTTCTTAGAAACCTCTAAACGCTCTTGGCAAGAATTATGGCAGGTCGTGACAGCTCCTGTTGCTGTGGAGGCGTATAAGCTTTCCTTTGGTGCTGCTTTGTTAGCTGCCCTAATTAACAGTGTCTTCGGGGTTATCCTCGCTTGGATATTGGTACGCTATGAGTTTCCTGGTAGACGGCTAGCAGACGGTTTGGTGGATTTGCCCTTTGCCATGCCTTCGGTGGTTGCTGGAATTGCTTTGGTGTCTCTGTATGGTTCTGGTGGAGTCCTTGGACAGTACCTCGATCCCGGAACATTCTTAGGAAATAGTTTACGATCGCTGGGTATTCAGCAAGTGAACTTGACCTCATCTGTCGTGGGAGTTGTTTTTGCGAAAGTCTTCGTAACGCTTCCTTTTGTGGTGAGAACTGTGCAACCCGTCCTTATGGAAATTGAACCAGAGGTAGAGGAAGCAGCACACGTCTTGGGAGCAAATGCTTGGCAAACGTTTTGGCGAGTCATTTTTCCGCAATTACTGCCTGCTATCTTGACAGGGTTTACGCTGGCTTTTGCGCGTGCAGTTGGGGAGTACGGCGTCGTTTTGATGATTTCGGGTAATATTCCCTATGAAACGATGATTAGCTCTATCTACATTTACCGTCGGTTGGAACAATATGACTATAGCGGTGCAACGGCGGTGGCGATCGTGCTGTTGGTGTTTTCTCTAGTCATTTTGATTTGTACTAATCTCTTGCAATGGTGGAGTCGGCGGTATGAGAATTAGCTCAAAAGCCCACCCACAAACGTTGCCTTGGGGACGCTATTTGTTGATTGCTCTGGGTCTGTCTTTCCTAGTCATCGTCGTTGTTCTTCCTTTAGTAACTATTTTTTATCAAGCGTTTGCCAATGGCATTGAGGCTTACTGGACAGGAATCACGACACCAGAAGCTCGTCATGCCATCTTTTTAACTGTGGCGATCGCCTTAGTCGCGGTTCCTATGAATACTGGTTTTGGAATTTTAATTGCCTGGATTCTCGCACGATACTCGTTTCCTGGTAAGATCTTAGTGTTAGGAATTATAGACTTACCATTAGCCATTTCACCCACGGTTGTGGGTTTAATGTTCATCCTTCTCTATAGTCAAACTGTCGGTCTGTTTGGTTCTTGGTTAGAAGCAGCCAACATCAAAATCATCTTCGCTTTGCCAGGGATGATTTTTACAACTTTGTTTGTCACACTCCCGTTTGTGATTCGAGAGGTGCTACCTACACTACAAAGCATGGAAATAGCACAAGAAGAAGCAGCTCAAACACTAGGAGCAAATTCTTGGCAGACTTTCTGGCGCGTGACTTTTCCTTCGATTCGTTGGGCGTTACTTTATGGGGTGATACTTTGTACATCTAGAGCAATTGGAGAGTTTGGAGCCGTCTCGGTGGTTTCAGGCAAACTGATTGGAGAAACAAACACGCTGACATTGCATATCGAACGAGTCTATAGCGAATACGATACGATCGCTGCTTTTGCCTGTGCGTCGCTTCTCGCTTTGTTAGCATTGCTGACGCTGATTGGACAGGAGCTACTGCGTACAGCAGATAGACCCCGGAATTTTGCTTTGTCGCAAGTTTTTAAGAGGAATTAGGCGATCGCGTTTAAATATAGGGGTTTGCATCATTAGTGCAATATATCAAGAAATAAACAACCACAGATGGACACAGATGGACACCGATAAATATTTGTACTTTATTCAAGTGAGAAGCCCTATAGCTACGCTTTGCGGATAAAATTGTCTTAATCAACTGGTCGCGCTTCCGAGTCCCCCACCATACGTACTAGTTGGTCGGGGAACGCCAGATAGCTCCGGAGGGAGACCAGGAGTGCAGTACTGGCGACTGTATGCCGAAGAGCGAGCGTTGGCTACTGGGGACGGTTGTTGGGGGAAATGCTCCAAAATTATGTTTAGGTCTTTATTACCATTACCCCAATCCCTAATCCAAGGATCCCCAATCCCTTTACAAAAATAGGATGGCGATAAATTGACTCATCAGCCAAAGTCGTCCTTAGGAGTTGAGTCGTGTTGTGTTTGCGGCGTAAGTCTAACAAATCTTTGGGTCTCTACCACAAAAGCCCATTCCTAACAACTGGTAAAAAAGAATTTGTTTTTACTATTGCGTAACCTGCAAAGCACATCCTTGAGGAATTGGATGAATACGAATGAATCAAATGCTAAGGGAAGCATAATCTGTAGCTGGTGTAGCTATCATGCAAACCCTAAAGAAGCTAAATATTGTCAAAAGTGCGGCAAACCCCTTGTGAACCGTTCTGTAGCTATTAAAGACAGAATCACTAAGTATACAGTGTTTGCAACTGGGCTGAGTTTATCAGCCATAATGTTGCTGCTTTTTGGCCTAGGAAGCTACTTTTTCTGGCAGCAAACCCAATCGTCACAAAATGTCAACTCTAAGAACGTTTCTTCCAACAATTCAGATATTCAATCTTACACTTCCATGAAGGAAGTCCCGAAAGTGCCAGAAGGTACATTCAACTTTGGTGGATCACTTATTTTTGCATCTCTGGTTGCTCAAGGCACACACAAGGCTATTAACCAGGCTCACCCGAATTTTATCTTACGTTATACCGATCCAGTTGACAATCAACCTGGTACTGGTAAAGGAATTGAAATGCTGCTGAACGGTCAACTTAGCTTTGCTCTATCCGGTCGTCCTCTTGAGGATATTGAGTATAAAAAGGCGAATGAACGCGGTTTTAAATTGGATCAAGTCGCTGTTGCTATCGATGGGCTTGGCTGCTACACGCATCCAGATATTTCTATTCCTGGGCTTTCCGTAGCTCAACTCCAAGCAATTTACACAGGCAAAATCACCAACTGGAAAGAGGTCGGGGGACCAAACTTGCCAATTGTCACTTTCAGTATAAATACCAAGACGACTGCTTTACTCAAAACGCTTCTTGGTTCAAAAATTGGCAGTGTTAGCCCTAAGGTACGCTCCAGCCGAGACTATACTGTACTTGTTCGTGATGTAGCCTCTACCCCAGGAGCCATCGGTATCGGCGCAGCGATGCTAGTAGCCACTCAGCAGACGGTTCGCCCTGTAGCCTTGGCTTCTGGTGACAGCAAGCAGTATATCCCAGTTGTCACGGATGATCAGCAGCTGAATATAAAAGCCTTCCAGAATGGTACTTACCCCATAACCAGGTACTTGTATATCATCATTCGCCGAGACGGTAGAGCTGATGAACAAGCCGGAGTCGCCTATGGTAATCTATTGCTGTCTAAAGAAGGTCAACAATTTGTCCAAAAGGCGGGCTTAGTACCAATACGTTGAGAAAATGACTCAGGAAAACTACATATCAAACGAAAACCTTGATTCATTGCTAGGAGAGTATACTCATCCCCAAGGATATCTGGAGTATGTCAACACTTTACCGTTTCTGGGTCGTCTACACTGTTCCACTCGACAAATTGAGGCTGGAAGTTGGCAGGAGATTCTACTTGACTACGAAGTCGGTGCTTCTGGGATTGCAGACGGTGCTTGGATTAAGGTAACGTTCAAGTTTTACTCAGACTGGGGACTGTTTCAGACGGAAGACCCCAAGGCGGCTAACTATCTTTCAGCAGAATACCAAGCTCGTTCTCCTCTTCCTGGCGAAAGTCCCGCAACAGTGCAGTCACTTAAGGTTCGGTTTGACCAGAAGGGGCATGAACGTCCTTATCAAAAGGCAATTATTGTAGATATTGTCGATGGTTACATCAAACCAGGCGACCATATTTTGATTCGGTTGGGCGATCGCCGTGCTGGAGGACCAGGAACAAGGGTGCAAACCTTTGTAGAGCAAGGCTTTCGCTTCCGTGCTTACATTGACCCGGTTGGCACCTCTCGCTTTGCCGAAATTCCCGGTGATGTCGTGATTGATATTGTGCCAGGACCACCTGCCAAACTTGCAATTGTCACTCCGCGACTGGTCAAGGCAGGTGTTTCGTTGCCTGTAATAATACGGTTAGAAGATGTTTGGGGAAATACTTGCTGGGGATTGGGAGGACAACTGCAGTTAACAGGTCATAGTTCATCTAGAACTCTACAAGAGCAGTTGCTGGATTTGCCAGAGCAAGGTTGGGCTGTGGCAAAAACTACCTTGACTTTGGATGCAGATGAAGAAACAATACTCCAAGCGACTTTGGTAGGAACTGAGTTACAAAGCGCTCCTACTCCTATCACAGCAGATAGCAACCTGGCTTATCCTCGTGCCTTTTTTGCCGACCTTCATGTCCACTCTAACAACACAGTAGGAACAAATAGTACCGAGTATAATTTTGCTTACGGTCGAGATGTTGCCGGATTGGATGTTTTGGGTTATACGGCAAATGATTTTAATATTACTGAGGAGCGGTGGAAGCAAGATGTGAAACTGTGTCGGGAGGTGACGCAAGAAGGCGAGTTTCTTTGTTATCCCGGTACAGAGTGGTGTGGAAATTCCGCTGCGGGGGGCGATCGCAATGTCGTTTTCTTAGGTGACGAGGTCTTATTCCCCTACGATCGCCAAGGAAAGCTCGTTCGTTCCTTCGAGTGGAACGAAGACATGAAAGGCAAACAACTGCTTCCTGGAGCTTGGCCTGTAGATAAACTTTATGCTGCATATATTCACAATCCAGAGCAGCACCTACTCATCCCCCACATCGGCGGACGGCGTGCTATTTTAGACTGGCATCACCCCAAACTCGAACGTCTGATAGAAATTGGTTCTGCTTGGGGACACTTCCCTTGGTTTTATCAGGATGCTATTAGTCGAGGATATAAAGTTGGGGTGTCAGCGAACGGCGATGAACATCGCGGACGCTGTGGCGGTGGCGTTCCTGGGACAGCGGTTTTTGGGGTCAATGGTGGAGTAACGGGAATTATTTCCCCCTCGCTGACAAAGTTAGATATTAATCATGCCCTGCGTTCTCGTCATACCTGGGCAACAACAGGCGATCGCCTGGTTGCTTTGCTTTGGTCAGGATCGCACATTCAAGGAGATGAATTGACTGCATCCGGTGCAGTGACCATTCATTATCGATTGTTAGGCACAAGCGGCTGGGACGAAATTGCCGCATACACTCACAATGGGTTACTCTGGCATCGCAACCTCCAATCGGAAGCAGGTTACGCTGCAAATAAAATTCGCCTGCGCTGGGGTGGCTCACGAATTAAAGACCGCTATCGTTGGGCTGAGTGGCGTGGAACCTTGGAATTTTCCAATACTTTAGTTCAGAGCTATCAGCCTCATGGTTTGGAACATCCAGAGGAATATGTTAGACGAGATGGACCACTGAAACTAGAGTTTAGTTCAGATACCTACGGAGACTCTGATGCAATTGAAATCGAACTTTCTGATTTACTCCACGCTCACTTCCAGCTGCATGTTGAAATCGGTAGTTACATGAAGGTAGGAAGCCCACTACGGCGAAATCCTTATATCCATTGTCCGGAATTTAGCTGGGAATTTTCCGGCAAAGACCTGATCAACAAAGGAATTTTGCGGCAAGAATTGGGAGGAGCAGAGCTTTTCATTGCGGTAGAACGCTTAAGTGCAACTCCTATGCCAACAGATGTTAGTGGTAGCTTTATACTAGAACCTCAGTCCAGCCCCCACGGTTTTCTGCCAATCTATATTTCAGGTCGTCAGGTTGATGATTCTAAGGTCTGGACTAGTCCTGTGTTTATCACGTTTGAAAATTAAGCAGGGATACTTGCCGAGAAATCGGGTTTCTTAATAAGGTTTAATGTAATTGTGGCAGTATTGAGATTTATTAAGTGGGCATTATGAGGTATCGGCAAGTCCTAGCTGGGTTGGTCTTAGCTATAGTTCTTTTCTTGTTTCCCTTGTCGGCAGAAGCAGCAAGTTCTTCGAGTATCAGCCGTGCCGCAGGGAATGGACTCAAAGGTCAGGATTTCTCTGGTCAAAGCTTGATTGGGGAAGAATATACTAATCTCAATCTGGAGAACGCTAACTTTAGCGATGCTGATTTGCGTGGAGGCGTTTTTAACGGTTCTGTATTGCAGGGAGTAAATCTGCATGGTGTAGATTTTAGTGATGGCATAGCCTACCTGGTCGTCTTCAAAGGCGCTGATTTAAGCGATGCAATTTTTACAAACGCAATGATGTTGCGTTCCACTTTTGATAATGTTGATGTCACAGGTGCTGATTTCAGCAATGCAGTTTTAGATCGTCTGGAAGTGAAAAAACTTTGTGCTAAGGCAAGTGGGGTGAATTCTAAAACTGGTATTTCCACCCGTGACTCTTTAGGATGTAAATAAAATACCAGATATTTGATCAGAGTTTTAAGCCTCTCCCCTACAAGGGGAGAGGTTTGGAGAGGGGTCAAATCAGGATACATCGAACTCACGTTGATAACGGTTTTGGTCTTATCACCAAACGTATTGGGCTATATTTGCCTTATTGCCGCTTATAAGGACGGCTAGTAGTGCTGGAGATATACAAATTACTGCGCTTCCAGAGTTAAAGAAAGCTAGACCAAGGGAGTGCTGAAATTGACTCTACTATGTTACAGCAAAACATAAAACGTTTGGATACTGCTTATAAAAATTTCTTTGTTCGCGTAGCGTCTCCGTCAGGAGAAGGTAGAGGTTTCCCAACATTCAAGAACCGCTCTAACTTTACGTCTTTCACTTTTGCTGTAGGCGTTAAGATTCAAGACAATAAAATCTATTTGCCCAAAATAGGGTGGATGAGGTTCCACAACTCTAGACCTATTCCAGACGGTTTTAGTATTAAGGCTTGTACCGTAAGGAAGCGTCAAGATGGCTGGTATGTTTCAGTCAGGATTGAGGATAAAACTGTACCTGACTACATTCCTAGACCTTTAAACGAAGTTCAATCAGTGATTGGTATTGACCTAGGTTTAACCAAGCTTATTCACCTTTCTGATAAACATCAAATTGATAACCCTCGGTTTAGCACTAATAAGAAAACTAGACGTATTCTAAAGATTAGACAACGTAGAGTTAACCGCAAGAAGAAGGGTAGTAAAAACCGTAATAAGGCAGCCCAAAGAGTTGGAAAGTAGCACAAAAAAATAACTGACAAACGCCAAGCGTGTGCCAGTGGTATGTAGCCAACAAAATAGTATCTCGTAAGGTGGATGCTATTGGTTTGGAAGACTTAAATGTTGCTGGGATGTTACGACGTTGCAAGGTAAAAATTGATGAAAAAACAGGACGGTTCCTAAAGAACGGACAATCGAGAAAGAAAGCATTAAATCGCTCTATCTCTGATGCTGCATGGACTGAATTAACTTTAAAGATTGAGTATCTTGCTGCAAAGCGTGGAAAAGTCGTAATTAAAGTTAACCCTCGACATTCTTCATGTGAATGTAGAAATTGTGGTCACACAGATAGACTAAATCGTGATAGAGAACGATTTATTTGTACGAGTTGTGGTCACATAGAACATGCTGACATCGGAGCAGCAAAAACAATTCGAGATAGAGCATTGAATATAGTACGGGGGGACTCCTCGGAACTTACACGCCCGAAAAATCGCATTTGAGAAATCACCACGCTCTATGAGCAAACGTGGTGAGCCGCTTAACCTGAGTAATCAGGATATTAAGGTAGCGATATCTTAAGAATCTCCGTGGATGGGTGCCCGGAGAGTGTCAACCAAATTTATCTTTGCTCCAAGGGAAAACTTCATGCTGCTATGTTGCGCCTCCATTTAGGAGGATTTCTGTCGCTCTTTGGGCAGGAAGCGGTCGATAGAACAGGAAACCTTGTACATTCTCGCAGTTGATAGATTTTAAGAACTCCAGTTCTTCTTGCGTTTCTACCCCTTCAGCGGTGAGTTTCAACCCTAAGCTATTCCCCAAAGCAACGATCGCCTTGACAATGTGAGCAACTTTGGAATCTGTTGTTAAATTTTGGATAAACGACCGATCAATTTTTAAAACATGGAGTGGCAATAGTTGCAGGCGTGACAGGGAAGAATAACCCGTACCAAAGTCGTCAATCGAGAGGTAAACGCCCATAGACTCCAGCTTTTGCAACACATTTTTAGTAAAGTCTAAATTTTCAATAGCAGTGGTTTCGGTAATTTCTAACTCTAAAAAGTGCGGATCTAGCCCCGTTTGGTTTAAAATCATTGCCACTGTCTCGACCAGTTTGGGTTGGCGAAACTGCTTGGGAGAAAGATTGACAGCCATTGTCAGAGCAGGAAATCCCGCCTCTTGCCAGGCTTTATTTTGTTCGCAAGCTGTTCGCAGAACCCACTCGCCAATGGGGATAATTAATCCGCTTTCCTCAGCAAGGGGAATGAAAACATTGGGAGCCACCAATCCCATCTCAGGGTGCTGCCACCGCAATAGAGCTTCCATACCAGTAATTTTTCCCGTTGCAATGTTCACCCGAGGTTGGTAGTATACGACGAATTCTTCCCGCTCCAAGGCATAGCGTAAGCTCTTCTCTAAAATCAGCAAATTGGGAGTTTTGGTACTTACAGAAGCGGTGTAGAACTGATAGTTATTCTTGCCGGCATCTTTGGCTTGATACAAAGCAGCATCCGCATGTTTGATTAAAGTTTCGGCATCAGGACTATGCTCATTGAACAGAGCAATGCCAAGGCTGGCAGTGACGTGAAGTTCGTTTCCTTCAAGATAGAAGGCATCGTGAAATGCTTGCAGGATTCTTTGGGCTACAGGCACAACTTCTTCAACTTGATGAATGCGAGGTAGTAGAATAGTGAACTCATCTCCTCCCCAACGGGCAATAGTGTCCCCTGTTCTGAGGGCATCTCGCAATCTTTGAGCAACGCTTCTTAATAATTGATCTCCCAGCGTGTGTCCAAGAGAGTCATTGATGGTCTTGAAGCGATCCAAGTCGAGAAATATCACAGCTAAACTTTCTTCATTGCGATCTGCATTGGCTAAAGCAACGGAAAGCAGCTCGCCAAATAGCAAGCGATTGGGCAATTCAGTCAGCAGGTCATGCAGCGCCTGGTAGCGAATCTTTTGCTCCACTTGCTGACGTTGCTTAGCACCACTAATACTGGCTGCCATTGTTAAGAGAGTTGATTCTTCATGCCTTGACCATTGACGCTGTGAGGAACAGTCAGCCAAACCAAGATAACCCCAGAATTTCTCATCCAACCGCAGAGGTACTAAAAGCAGAGACGCAATGCCGCATTGAGTGAGAAGTTCTCGTTCAGCAGTCGGAAATTCTCCGGTCAGTCCGCTGATCGAGTTTCCACTTTCAAGAACTGTGTTCCAGCAAGCGAGTACGGAAGTCTGCTGAGGCTGGTTTTGCCAGTACTGAAGCGAAGGTTCATAATCGGAACTCGTCCATTCAAACTTTAGGCTCAAAGCCATCTCACCTGTTGCGAGATGAGGATGCTTCTCGAACACGTAGACGCGATCCACTTTAGCAGCTTCGCCCAGCACAGCAAGAGCCTTGTCAATAGCTATTTCGTAGTTCAATTCTGCCAGTAAATAATTTGTGGCTTCAGCAACTGCTTGCTGTAAGCGATCGCGTTGGCGTAATTGGGCTTCCGCCTGCTTTTGTTCTGTAATGTCTCTAATAATGAAAGTCCTGATTAAATCACTTTCAGCAAGGTAGTGAATTGATTGTTCAAAAACTTCTGTGCCAACTTCCACTTCCCGAACAAAAGAACTTTCCTGGTCATTTTGAACTGCGGTGAGGACCCCTGCCAATATGGGATGCTGCTGACGTGCTTCCCTAAGATTGGGAAATTTGCGTGCAGCAGCGGGATTGAGATAAGTGACGCTTCCCTCCAAATCGATCTCAATAATCGGATTGGGGATGAGTTCAGGAAAAGAGGCTAGACGAGTTAAGGCGATTTCACCTGCTCCTTCGAGGGCGGTATTAGGAGGGAAACTTAGGGTTTCAAAAGCATTAGCTGAATTGGTTTGCTCCAATATCAACCTAGATATGTCTTCAGCTTCACAAGATTCAGAAAAAGCTTGTTCTGATATGTTATAAATGATATAATATACAGCCTGAACTTGGCTGTTGCCAAAATCTATGACATCACCATGCATCAAGTCATGAGAAAAGCATTTTGTACCGTTTACAAATAAGCCATTTGTACTTCTTTTCCCCTTAAAGCTGCCATCAATAATCCGAAAAGCATATTGATCCGTCTCTGGAACAGTGACCCGTAATAGAATTGCGTGTTGTCTAGAAACTGACCGAGAACGTAGAACAATAGCATTCCTCGAATCCCGCCCGAGAGAATAAGTCGCCTCTTGAAGGGGGATAGTTCGCTGTCCTTGAAGGTCTTTGATAACCAACAAGTGGCGTATTTTTTCCCGCTCATTTTTTGGCATCGCTCTTCCTTAAATTCTCCTGTGACGAACTCGATTGGCGAACTTTGGTTGGGTCACTTTCCTACACTGTTTTTCTTGGTTAAATACCTAGAATAAAATCAAATACCTGCTATGACACAGGGTACATTTGCGGAACTTTTAAGCTGAGGTGATAAAGAATTCAGAGAAAACGGAAATACATCTGAGAAAGATTATCAGGATTGCAAATTTTTAGGGAAGCGCTTGCGGAAATTACTGAAAAAAATGCAAACAACTGTCTCTTGGTAGATTTGTTGACTAATAGTAGTTAGATATGCTTATTTTGATAGGGTGATAGAGAAAATGTAAAACTAGATACTTGCCCTAACTTACGCTCTTAAAAAATTGAGTCACACCTATGCAAATTGGGGTAAGAATTTTGATACACTTTGCGTCGGGTGTAGAGGGTAGATCAGAGATAAAATAAGGAGTTTAAAAGTGACAGAATAAAGTATGTATTTTTTCGCTCGTCACTTGCCTTAACTTCAGCATGATAAATGAGTACACCTGATGAGTTAATTGTGATACTTGAGCGCATCCTCGACGGTAACAGAGATGAGAGGGATATTACCGTACTGCGGCAATGGCTAAAAACGAGCAGCGCTCAGAATTTGCTGCAGTCAGGGAATTATATCGTTAATATTGCTGACGGAAAAGAAATTCATATTGGCGATCGCATCACCTACCAGGGTATTGATAAAGAAACGAAGGCAATTCTGCAACAGTTACAAGAGACACTCCACAGACTCTACATTGGAAAATCAACTCAGGAAAATGCCCAAATCTCTCCTCAAAATACCAGTGAAAAGTTTGTAGTTACAAGTAATTCACAAAAGCAACTAATTCCTCCACCACCACCGCCAAAGCTTAGTACTTTTGAGTTTGAAGTCGTAACTGTAGATACTCAAGGGAGAGAAACTAAGTCTTGCGGTAAACAGGCAGAGTATTTTATAGAAAATTTGGGCGAAGGCGTTGTACTGGAAATGTTTTCCATTCCAGGTGGTAAATTTCAAATGGGAGCATCCAAAGATGAAGAAGCATCCCAAGAGGATGAACGTCCCCAACACATAGTTACCATACAACCATTCTTTATAGGTAGATATCCCATTACTCAGGCACAGTGGAGGGTTATTGCAACTCTGCCAAAAATCGAACGCCACCTGAACCCCGATCCATCCTATTTTAAGGGAGATAATTTACCCGTAGAGCAAGTTTCTTGGCATGATGCATATGAGTTTTGTGAGCGACTGTCAAGAAAAACAGGACGAACATATAGCTTACCCAGTGAAGCCCAATGGGAATATGCTTGTCGCGCCAACACAACAACCCCATTTCATTTTGGCAAAACAATCACGACGAATTTAGCTAACTATTGTGGACAAGACCAAAAAATTAATCGTCGTTCGTACAAAGGAACTTATGCTGACGAACCATTAGGAGTTTATCGGCAACAGACAACTGAGGTTGGTAGTTTTTCAGCTAACGCCTTTGGACTATGCGATATCCATGGGTTAGTCTGGGAATGGTGTGCTGACTATCAACACCAAAATTATCAAGGCGCACCATTAGATGGTAGTGCGTGGGTGAATGGTGGAAACCATGAATCTCGAATTTTGCGGGGTGGTTCGTGGAAGTCACATCCTCATATCTGCCGTTCTGCATTTCGTTCCCTTGATAACCCAAGCAACAGCAACAACCAAATTGGGTTTCGAGTTGTTTGCTCTTTTATATAAACTCCATAATTTATGACTATTTTGTCCAGTAATTTCGTTGCAAGAACCTAATAATTCTAACTTTACAATGCCTCTTGAATGAATTCAGTAATATCTTGCATCAACAATGAAATATTTGAGGAATCAGAAAGAAATACACTAGTTTCTCTACGTATTTGAACTGTTGGATTAATTAGTGATTTATAACAGAAATCTCGGTATGGATGAGAAAGCCAGTTCCAACTTCCTACGACTGCAAATTGATTATCGCAAATCAAGATTCTTTGATTTGTTCCTCCACTGCGCGAACGAATGAGACGCGAACCTAATAAATCTTTAAGCTGTTTCTCTGCTTGAGCATCATTATCATCATTATTTACATCATTTTCGTGATCATGACTGAGATATCCATAAATTACACTTACCTGAACACCGTTTTGCAAGGCTGATATTATACTGTCAGCAAATTGTTTTGGTTCATCACCGCGAAGCCAAGGAGTAACTATTATGAGTTCCTGTTTTACTTCCTGAATCGCTTTTTTGAAATAATCTAAATGGTCACAATCAAAAACTAGAGAACTACTAGAGGATTGATACGGGTTTTCTATCTCAGGTTTGTACTCTAAAATAATTCCATTATATCGAATGTGTTCAACAAGCTGACGGGTCAGAGTCCCTTTCTCTAGCCTGTAAAGATTACCAACTAAAATAAATAGTTCTTTTGCTCTCGATACAGCAACATTAAGAAGGTTTGGTCGCTGGTTAATCCAGTTAACATTATCTTGCGATCGGCAAACCTTTGTAGATAAAATAATTACCTTTTTCTCAGCACCCTGAAAAGTGTGAACCGTCCCAACAGATTTTGGATCTAATCCAGATAAATTTTTAGCTAAATGCTCTCTCAATGCATCAGCATGAACCTTAAAGGGAGAAATAACACCTATATCTTCTAGTGAGTAACCTTTATTAAGCAAATGTTTGATTAAATCATATACAGCAGAAACTTCTTCCTGATTAACATTATTGCTGATATTCCCCTCAACATGATAAGCAATTAAGTTTGATTCCAATAATGAAGTGGCTGGTTTTGTTTTTACTTGTAGCCCATAGTTTGCAATAACATTGCAATACTCAATAATGCTAGGTTGACAGCGGTAATGTTCAATCAAACAAATCCCTTGACCCTTATCATTATCTTCTCCACTTGCACCAGCGGCGCGATGATAGGTAGTGGCGCTGTATTCTTCCTCCGGACTGTAACGATGGTAATCAATATCAGTTAATCCTTGATCAAGAAACGCTGTTTGACGATAATTATCTCGTCTTTGTTCACTTAGAGTGATGACAGGCTCAATTTGCTGCGGGTCTCCAACAATAATAGCTTTGCGCGATCGCACCAGTAAAGGAAACGTTTTGTGCAGGTCAATCATACCGGCTTCGTCTACGATTGTGCGGTCAACACATTCAGAAACCCACGGGAGCATATTTCGGATGGAAAGTAATGTAGTCGTGATGATAGGAAACATTAAACTTACATTTTTAATATGCTCCTCCAGATTTTCTGCCATCTTATTTATATCTTTCTTATTTCCAGAAAGAACACTTGAATACAGTTCTAAAGAATATTTAACGCGGTCTTTATAACAAAGTGCTTGGTAAGTGAGAAAGTCTCGCGATAGCTGAAATAACTCCTTGTGCTTGTCATGAAAATTTTGATGAAAAGAAGCGTAAAAATCTTGTATTGAAGTAGCCAGCAGGTTTTCTAATGAAGTTAATTCCTCGTGTGCATTATCTCTTTGTTGCTCTGTACTAACTATATTTTCAGAAATTTCTTGTAATCTTCCTTGTACACTTTTTAGCTCATCTGCCTTTTCTAGTCGTTCTCTAACCAACCGTGCTTCCTGAATAAATTCGCTGCGAGTATTGGGATTTCCTACAGGAAAAGGAGTATTGAACGTATTTTCAATTGCTGACTCGCAAGCTAAAACTGCGTTTGTTATAATCTGTTTTTCTGTTTTCTTAGTCACCCAGCGCCATAAACGCATCCACCAAGGTAATGTTCCTTCGGGTAACTGTCGTTCTGCATTATCAAAGCGAAACTTAATTTTTCGATAAGCTTCTATTGGAAGTTGTTCATACTCTGCTAATTGCCTTGACCGTAGCTGATACTGGCTTCTCGTCGATACTGCTGTTTCTAAATTCTGTTGAAGTGTTTCTATTGTTTCTAAAACTTGAGGTAGTCTCTCTTCACATAAAGCTTTTTGGCGACGTTGCTCTAAATAATTAGACTCTGCAGCTATGAACTCATGTTTAATCTGGTTTATTTGCTGTTTTAAAGTATTAAAAATATTCTCATTGAAACTATTTTTTTCTAAAAAAATAAGTGCTTTCTGTATCTGTTCAGCAGCACCTCCCGATGATTGTATGTTAGTTTTGCTTCCTCCTCTGAGATAGAGAAAATCATGTTTTAACGATTCATCTTTTAACCACTCATCTACCTTTTCAATAACGTTTTCAACTGCTTTATTGTTGGTACTGCTAATAACTATAAGATTATTAATATCCTCGCCTTTTTCAATCAATCTAAGTGTACGTTGGGCTACCTGTTGGGCAATAAGATGAAGGATGAGGGTAGTTTTTCCAGAACCAGGTGGTCCTTGCACAGCCGTTATCGGTTCAGTTTGGGCGTGTTTCAGTGCTGTCAGTTGCGAGTTAGTCGGTGGATGGGTTGGGAAAGCACCCATGTAAGTCACTTGATGTTCTGGAGGCTGAGGTACACCGAACAGATATTCATAAGCTGGATGTCCTTTTGACCAATTTTTTGAGCCTGACTTGATTTCTTTCAGGTCTTGCTTGAGATTGCTAGAAAATCTGCCTCCCTTAAACTCAAACAAGTATGGCTGCCGTTTAATCTGGTTAGAAGAGCGACGAGGTATAATGAGCCGCTGCACGCACTCCTCATAAGTTCCAAATTCTAGCTCAAAGGTTGTTTCGAGAAATGGTCGCAGCCCATCTTGGGTAATCAATTGCTCCCGTTGTTCATCATCGAGTCCAAGGAAGGTGGCTAAGTTATCTCCTGCTTCCATGAGTTTCAGGTCATTTAGATTCCACCCTTGTTCTTGATGCTCTCCTTTAAGGATGGGTGTAATATCCAAGCTAAACAAAGGACAAAGATAAGATTTTCCCTTTTCTACATCTAAAACTTGCGGAAAGGACAAAGCCCACACTGCTTCCTGTTGACCTTTTTGCCCTTGGGTAACTTTTTGTCGTAGTTCTGAAAAGGTAGCTTGCTCAATTAATACATGGTCGCGTACTATGCTGACACCGCGCTGTTTTATTGCATCGCTATTGGCTTCAATCTTGGCGTTACTGTAATCCTCTAAGGCTATATAATCAAACCATGCGTTGAGAATTGTGTCTACCTTGCTAGCTGCGTTCAAAACTATCTCCTGGTTGTTGTACTGGCTTCAGCTTCCTTATATACAACTGTTTTCCGGGATAATCCGGAAAGTTGGCGCTAAATTATATTTTTTTTTATTTGCACAGATTATGTGCTGTACTCAAATAAGAAGGTGATTCACGGACGTGTAAAAGCTTGCCTATGTTGCATCTCTAGCCTAAAACAGGAAGAAAATATCGCTTACCCAGCAAAGCTGAATGGGAATACGCTTGTCGTGCCAAAACAAGACGCTTTACACTACGTAATCTATATTCAATATTCACCAAGAAAGAATCATCCGTCAGAATCATTCGTCAGAATATTAAACACCTTCGGAATGGGTATAGATTAAGAGTTCTGTTCCTGAGTATTGGTAGGCGCGCTCCCGGATAAATCCAGTGGAGAAAAAAGAAAGTTTTCCGCATTGCTATACCCCCGGATAAATCCTTTGGGGATATTCTGTAACTAGTGTTCTGTGTTCTGCGTTCTTCTTAAACTTCATTCCTCGATTCAATTTCCAATTCTGGGAATTCTCCTCGTCTTATACGATTGACATACTCTTGAGCATCCATTCCGCCCAAATGATTAGGAGCAATGCCACGAAATTCTTTGACATTGTGGCGAGGCATGGGTTTTATCTCGCAATGAATAATTTTCTCTAGGAGATAGGAAGCCAAGCGCAATTGCTCTTCAGGTGGCAGTCTATCTGCTAGCTTCATTAATTCCAGCAGTTCTTCAGGGACAAGTTATTTTGATGGACGTACAACTCGAATTAGTTTACCTCTTAAGGACTCCTGAGCTGAAATCGCTGTGTGAATTCTTTCCGCAAACTGGCTTCTATCTGAATCGTCAGTGCAAACAATAATACCAGCATGTTCTGGTTGTAAACGATGTAAGCGTTTAAAGTCGTTTCGATTGAGCGTTAAAACAGCTCGCTCGTTGCTGCTGGCAAAGGCGAGAACTTCATCATCGGGAATCCTTTGATTAGCGAGTCCTGCTTCCTGGACTGTAAGAACATCATGTGCCAATTCGCGCAGGCATTCCACAACTTGAAACGGAAACTGTTCATCAGCATACAGACGAACCATTAGTCTTCTTCATTTTCTTGAATAGCAGTTTCGATTTCTTCTGGGTATACTGTTGCATAAACCCAAGCGTTAGTTAAGTCAGTTGCAGATAGGGTAGGATAGTCTTTCAAAAGTTGAGCTTCGCTGATGCCTAACCGACGAGCGTTGACTAACACCCATACAGGGATACGGGTTCCAGCAATACATGCATCGCCGCCACACACACCGGGAGTTTTCTCAATCCCACGCCAAGGGTTGCCTAAGCTCTGGGCAAGTATCTGAATCGCTTGTGCTTTCTCGTTTGGTGTTAAGGCAAGTAGTTCCGGTTCCAACTTTTGAAGCGTCATAGTATTTCCACCGTCGCATGAGAAAAAACTGGATCTATATATTTTAACGGAAGCCAGCTTCGCTCTACCCTCAACAAAATCACTGCGGCAAGATTATCGCAGAAATGACGCACACTCATCTTTCAAGGAAAGCACTTTTCGATTTTGGCGATCGCTCACAACAACCTCTCCTCAATCCCCTACCTGAACAAGATGACAAAGCCTTCTTGAGCAAAGTGCTGGTCATGGGTTAGGACTTCTGTGATGCCCAGTTGCCGCATAATATTCATGGAGATACAGTCAGTTAGGCTATAACCCTTATCAAAACGGCTACGATATAGCTCCAAACCAGCCAGAAAAGATGCGTGAGTCTGTTCAATCACTTGAATTTTGGTATTATTGAGGATGTTGTCCACCAAATCCACAGTACGTTGCCGCATTCGAGTGCCTGCTTCTGAGTAAAAGGTGAGCACTTCTGTCAACACTTCATCTGTAGTCACAATTTGGATTTGCCCCAGTGAATTGCTGGTATTAAGAACTTGATTGTACCAATCATCTCCTGGATTGATTAAAGCAACCCAGTAGAAAGTATCTGCAAATAGCGTCTTCATGATTTCCGTTTAGGAATGCCATAGATGTAATGATCATGTTGCTCGGCACCATCTGATCGCAGTTGACGAATTTCTTCTTCGGTCATATCTTGGGTGATTTCTTGAGCGATTTCCCAGATAGGTCTATCAGTTCCAGAATCTATTTGATGTTCTTGTTTTTTCAGGTAAGTGCTAAGAATTGTCTTGAGAGCATCAACAACGCTTTCAAGAGAATCACCTTGTACTTGACTCCCTTCTATTTCAGGGCTGTAGGCAGAATAACCTGATTGACTTTTTTCAATTTGGATACTAATTTTTGCGTTCATTCTTTTGTCTCCTTTTCTCAAAATTGGCGGCGTGAGCCTGTGCAAAGCACGTATCGCTCTACCCTCAACAACATCACGGCAGCAAGATTATCGCAGAAATCACACCCACTCATTTTTCACGGTTACGCTTTTCGATTTCGGCAATTGGTAATAATAAAGTTTCCTCAATCTCGTCCTTTACCTCATTACTGACTCTATCAGTAGCATTCAAACAATCTATTATAACCTTGTTTGCATCATAGTATAGCTGCAAAAACATTTGCTGATTTTCATTAACTTTCCAGCCAATCTCTATGTATCGGTAGGCGGCTATTAATAATCTCAGTTTTTCATGCCATTCTTTTCCAGTGACTTGCCACCACTTCTTACACTTCTCTACTAGACTTTCTAGTTGCTCATTTCTAGTGCTATAAACTTCCCAATGTTGATGGTAGAGTTGTATGTAGTTTTGCGTTAGGCTATGCAACTCCGCCTTTAAGTGTTGTAAGGCGTGATAGAAAGTAGGAGGCAACACACAGTCGTTAGCTAATGCCATAGAAAACTTAAAACCTTGAGCGGAATCAATGGGGTAGCTAAACCTTGAGTTATGTAAGCGCTTGAGTATGTCAGTTATAGCATCTTCACGCGGTAACTCCAATTCATCATGAAAATTATGTCCATGACCATGAACGATACCAATCGCTGATTCAAGATTTGAATCAAGAGCGCCAGCTAGAGAAAAATCTGAGTAAATATTACCCTTAGGTACATAGGCGCGAATCAAATTAAAGTCTAAGAAAAGAGAAGTAGCCAATTTATTAGGTAAAATAGTATCGAATGTGTATGTATGTGCAGTTACAAGAGTGAAGTAGAAAGCACGAATTGCTGCTAGCTTATAAGGTGCTTTAACTAAGTTTGATTTTAGCCTGATCCATTCTAGAAATTCTTGTAAGTTTTTATCTTCAATCAAAACCAGATCAATTTGTTTTTTCATCATTCGTAACAAACTATCAAGTTCCAATTGACTTTGAGATACTAATAAAAATACTTCTCGCCATTTTGTTTGAGTAACGTTTATGGCTAGTTCCTGCCATCTAGCCCGATCGCAAAACCACTTCGCCACAAAATACTCTTGAAACGTCAGGTGCGAAAAAGACCAAACTTTCTGCGATCGCTCAATCAACAACCCATGCTGCGCCTCAATCGCCCTTAACACCACCCGACTATCCCGCCGGGAAATCTCCAAAAACTCTGCAATATACCCTTCAATCTCCTCCTGCTCAAACAGCACATATTGCCGTTGTTCAAACTTCTTCACCGCCAAATAACTCAAAAGTTCCTGCTTTCGCTCCACCGATAAGTCTCGATAGATTTCATCCCGCTCAATTGAGCGCGACTTGTCCCACTTCTCCAGCAGTAACTCTAATCCCTCCTCATACAATTTCGACCGCTTTGAGTAAAACTTCCCCTGCGCTTGGAACACCGCACAGGTTAAACTTAGCAATATAGGTGTAATTGCTAATTCACGAATAGTCTTATTTTCTTCTAAATAGAGCTTGTCTAAAAATTGTCTTGCCTTTGCTTTTCTTTCCTGTGTATTAGAACAAACTACCTTAAACCAGTGTTTTGCAAATGCGTTCACTTGCGCCTCATTAAAGTCTGTAACTTCCACATAATCAAAACGCTCAAAGCGCGATTCTTGGCTTTGTGTTCGACAAGTTATTACCAACTGATTCTGCGGGTAGCTACGGACAAATTGTTTAATTTTCTTGGAAATTTTCCGTCCATTTTCCCCTGTTACTTCATCTAAACCATCAAGCAAAATCAATGCTCTGCCTTGACTCAGCACTAACTCCGTCTCAACTTCAGATAATCGCCATTGCTGAGTTAAATAACGCTCAAGACTATATTCAAAATTACGACCGTCATCAACAAATTCCCGCAGCTTAATCAACACCGGAATTCGATGCGGTTGCAGTTTTCCTTTATTACATTCGGTGACGATACGCTGTAGAAAAGTTGTTTTCCCCGAACCCGGCTTTCCCAAAACCATCAAATTGATATTTTTTGCCAGCACTGTTAACCCAGGCATTCTTTTTTGCTGCTTACCTAACCCAATACGATCTAAACTCAGGTAACTGGAATATTCTCCAACACCAGCGCTAAAATCTTGCCAAAGGTCGTCTAGTTCTGATTTGCGACTACTGCTGATTTCTTCGAGGATATTAACATCGACAAATAACTTGCCTAAATCTACCCAATGGTCAACGCCTAAAAGCGGCATCGTGCCATGTAAGCGTTGGATGTCGTCGTGAAAACGCGATCGCACCTTTTGCACAAGTTCATCAACTGAAAGCTTGTTTTGCTCTAACTTTGCAGCTTGGCTTGCTTCTGTATCTGCATTTTGGGAAAGGCGATCGCGTTGCGGCTCCTTTGGAGCATCGCCAAACTGACTATCTTGCGCCTGGTTAACATTATTGATGTACTTAGCAACTTGCACTGTTATTTTGTCACTACCCTCACATGCTTGGCGAAAGGCTTCAATTTCCTCGTCTGTTGCAGTGCCTGCTGCTAGTTTTTCAATAATAACCTTCAGTTCATCTGGCGTAGCCATCAGTCATTCCTTATCCCTGTCCCGCAGTCATTTGTTGTAAACATCACCAATATGAAAATTACTGGCTTCATTGATATTAGTGATAAATTTCCCATATTGGTTTATAGTCTCAGCAATTTTATTAATCTTTTGCGTTGCTTGAGGTTTAACCTCATCCCATCCCTTATCAGGTAAACCTTTACCACCGCGAAGCTTGGCAATTACAAAATTTCCTCCTGTCATATCAAATTGAGGAGTTTGCTCTTGATCTAACTTTCTCGCACTTTCAGGTACAGATGTAGTCAAATGATCCATCAAATTAGAAAGCCGCACTTCTGTATCACCGGGTTTATTCCCAGCACCTTGTAAAGCTTCCAGAAAATGATAAGTATAGATGCTATTATCTTTAATCCACAAAGATTTTTGTTCTCCTTCAGAAGATGTGAAAACGACTCTACCTTTACCTTGTTTCAACTCCTCAATCAACCCTTTGGATGGGGCAATTCTAATAAAATCATCAAATTCTTCTTCTAGTTCCAAGTCTGCCTCTTTAGAAGTCGCCATACCTGCTGCATGACAGCTATCAACGACAACTAACAAACGTTCAGCTTGAATTTGTCGTAATGCATCTGTGAAAGTTTCTGCTGCTAATGCAGAACTAGCCATTTTAGTAGGCTTAATATCATGTTGTAGTAAATAATAAAGCTTTGTTTTTTTATCTACCCAGCCATGTCCTGAGTAGTAAACAAATACGGTTGCATTTGGGTCGGATTCTGCTTTTCCTTTTAACCAATTCAATCCATCTAGAATAGCTGCCTTAGTTGCCTCCTGATTATTTAGCACTCGAATATGCTCTTTATCATCAGGATAGGCACATAGTTCTGAGTCAATTAAAGCAGCATAAATTGCCTGAGTATCTTTTACTGTTACTGGTAGAGACAAGTCACGATAAGCTGACTCGCCAACGCCAATTAATAGTGCATAACCATGAGTAAATTTATCGCTCATTTTCTTCTTACTCCATCAAATTTCTTGGTTGTGGCAAGGCTATTTTTATTCTTCGTAGCGACTTACGCGAAAAATTACATAGTTGTAAGGAAGCGTGTAACTATTATCTCTATTGACAATTGCACCCATGTCTGGTTTGTAAACCCATCGCTTCCAATCAATCGCTATTTCGTCATCAACCTGTACCGCAATATAATTACCCTCGGCTAAACGACACCCCATAGCGGAATTTTCAAAGTCTAATCCCAGGTAAAATTTCTGTACAGCAACATTTTCATTGCGTTTAGCCAGTAACTTTAGCCAGTAACTTGACTACTCCCAAAGTAATTTCTGTAAAAGGTGCGATCGCTGGTTGGGCTGTTGTCAAAAGTTTGAGTCCACTTTGAAAAGGTGAAGATTCTAAAGCTGCTAATATTGTCTTGTCTTCTTCATTTTTAACGTTCACTGTTGAGCATTCAAAAGCTACTCCTTGGGAACCTACATTCAAACCAATAAACACAGGGTAGCCAGAAATACCAGCAGACTGTCCTTCTTGTACGCGATAAGTTTGGCTAAAGCTGACTGACTCTTGCGTGTCGGCTACTTGGTTTCGGGCTGCAAATGTTACCATAACATTGTGTGTTCCTCCGCCAGGATACTTTTCAATATGCAAGCGGTCGAGACGAATGTTGATGCGGCTGTTTTTGAGAGTATTATCGGGTTCAATTGCGCTGGGATGTTCGATGGGTTGAGACTTCATTGAACCTGATTTACGAGGAGCAATGTAGCCAAATTTATGCGTTGCATACATCCAGGGTTGGTCTTGGACTAAGTTTAAAAACTCTAAAATCCCTTTGTCACCCTGTTCGGGATTAGTATCTCCCACAACATCGCTTTCCACATCCGGGTCTTTCATCTGTTGCAGCTTTGCAGCTATCCATTCAGGGTCTTCGGATTCGCCAATAACCTTGATGTCATCGAATACACTACTGGGCACTTTGCTCTCCTATTGAGAAATATAAATTTTTACTAGCACAAATTGTTTTATCTGAGGGTTTCTACGGTTAGCTAACTGAAAAATTGTAGTATGTGTAATAATCAAGACGAATTATCTACTGTATTTCCTTAAGATTTCTAGCATCTACTTCTATTCAGCAATAAACCTGACCAGCGTAGACGCAAATGAGTTCCTATAAAGACTTAAGCGCTATTTTTGACCGTATTACCAATGGAGAAGAAACTGAGGGCGATATGCAAACCCTGCGGCAACTGCTGCGTGCCCGTGACGGTCAAAATATAGTGCAGGTGGGCAGCAACATTGTCAATATTGCTGAGGGTAGGGATATTCAGATTGGCGATCGCACTTACTATGGCAATGATGCTGAAGCCATTAAGCAAGCGCTGCGATCAGTATTGCAAGAGAAGCGAAAAGCTGAACGCCCCCGCAATGAGCGTCTGTTGCTGCAAGCGGTGAAAAATGAAGTTGTTGCCCGACTGAAGCAGTCGTTGCATAATGCGGTGTTGATTAACCTGGGGAAGGAAGCGCAGCCGGAACAAGTTAAGTATCCTTGGAGTTCAGACATCAAGATTGGGGATAAGCCAAGTGAACCTATTCCCGATACCATCAGCATCTTGGAAGTTTTTAACCAGGAGGAAATTGCAGGTAGGCTGCTAATTTTGGGTAATCCTGGTGCTGGCAAAACCACTACAATGCTAGACCTTGCTAAGCCATTGATTGCACGGGCAGAGGAAGAAGCTGATTACCCAATTCCGGTGTTGTTCAACCTCTCATCTTGGAAAGACGATAGACAGTCGATGCGGGACTGGCTGGTGGCGGAACTTAAGTCGAAGTATGGGGTGCGGAAGGATATTGGTGCTAACTGGGTAGATAATGCTAAATTACTCCCAATTCTGGATGGTCTTGATGAACTGGAGTCAGTCCGTCAGGAACTCTGTGTGCACAAGATTAACGAACTGTTGCAAAGTGATTGTCGTCCGCAATATCTGGTGGTGTGTAGCCGTCGGGAGGAGTACGGTAACTACGAAACCAGGCTGCAACTGAATGGGGCGATTTACTTACGAGAACTGAATGATGCACAGATTCAGGAATATTTGACAGCAGTGGGGCGAGGACAACTTTGGCAAACGCTACGGCAAGATGGAACGCTATTGGATTTGGTAAGAAAGCCACTGTTGCTGAGTATTACAGTGCTGTCAACGCAGGAGTTGTTGGTAGAAGATTGGCAGCAGTTGTCGTCTACGCAAGCGCGCTTGGAGCATTTGTTGAATGCCTATGTGCGCCGGATGCTGCATCGGAAGCTTGAGAGTAAGGCGTATGGAAGACACAAAATACCTAGTAAAAGGCAAATGCTAAAGTGGTTGGTTTATTTAGCACAGCAGTTACAACAAAAGTCGGAAACTGAGTTTTTGATTGAAAAGATACAACCAAATTGGTTCCCAAGTGAAATTCAAGCATTGATAAAGTTCTTAGAAAACATAACTCTTCAATTTGGTCTATTTAATTTCATTAGCTTGGTATTAGTACAGAAAGTAAGACCAGTGGAACAATTAAAGTGGTCTTGGCGTAGAGCATTTAAAGAATTTGTTTCTCGACCCAAAATGGTACAAGTTAGTTTAGTGCCAATCGGCATCAGCGTCTTGGGTGGTGTACTGGTTGATGCATTTTTTTGTGGATGGATTCTTGAAATTAACTTAGAAGATAGAACGTATCCAAACAAAGGCATCTGGTCCTCCTTACGGAATGCTTTAGCCTCTACTTTAGTTACCGGAGCGATTGTTGGAATACTTTGGATGCTGGGACGCATCAACGATGTAATTGTAATTTCTGCTAAACCGATCCAATCTGGAGTCATGATTAGCCTATTTTGCGGACTAACTGTGGGAATGATCTTTGGTGGTTTAGCCTGCATCCAACACCTCACCCTCCGCCTTCTGCTCTACTGCATTGGATACATCCCCTGGAACTATGCCCGCTTCCTCGACTACTGCACCGAACGCCTCTTCCTCCAGCGCGTCGGCGGACGCTATCGCTTCATCCACAAGCTACTGCAAGAACATTTTGCAGCCATGCCATTGGAGGGTGTAGGAAATAGAAAGACAAACTAAATACTACTTATAGTTATCTATCCAACTGCAACAAAGTACTGACTAAATCAGCAGCAGTTACAACATAAACACCATCAGCATCATTGCCAGGAATATCAACGTTACCCTTTGTAAAGCACAGTAGTGCAGTCACCCACCGCGCACCTTTTAAGCGCCTCACTTCCTTTGCTTGACCTTTGACTTTTTCAATCAAATCGCCCTCTTTAAAATCATAGGTGTTTCTGCCGTAACGCTTTCGCAGGCGATCGCTTTCATAAACTTTGGTACCACCGTGAGATTTGACATCGACTACGTACCAATTGCCTTTGGGAGAGTGCAATACCACATCCGCATCTCCCCATCTTCTAATTCGTAGGTTGTATTCTACTTGCCATCCTTGACGTTCCAGGGGGCGCAATAATGCAGCTACTTCGGTTTCGGCTTTAGTACCACGTTGAGCATCACCAGCTCGTTTCATCAAGTGTTGCCCATTGCGGTATAGGTAGTATGAGCCTACTAATCCCCCTAGCGAGAGCAACACTCCCAAAGAAGAAATACTTAAGATACTGAATAAAAGCACTGTCCCAATAAGAACACCCACTGCAAGAGCATAACGCAGAATTGCAGATTGGCGTCGCTCCTCACCCAATTTACGGATATACTCTCCTGGCTGTTTTTCTGGTAACAATTTTCTGTGGTTAATGGTATTAAATTTGCTTCTTTCTGAAGCTTACAGTTGTTGGGACTCTAAAAATTAAGGAAGCGACTACCACCACGTCAAGTGCAACCCTAACCCAGAGCAAGCAGTAAACCTTTTAGGGACTTCCAAATAAAAAAATATCCCAAATTTTCTTGTGGGATGGGTGTCCCCACCCGTCCTTTGTATTCAGGGCGGGCAGGATGCCCAACGCCAGTCGCCTACGGAGGGAAACCCTCCTGCAGCGCTGGCTCCCCCACAAGATGGATAATTTATTTCTTGGAAATCCCTTAACGCTGACAAAATAAAGTAATACTTAAAGGCAATATATGACCATTCTTGGCAACTAATACTTGCTGTTGCCAAAAAACATCATAATATCAGCCTATATGGAGCTAAGCGGATTCGAACCGCTGACCCCCTCAATGCCATTGAGGTGCTCTACCAACTGAGCTATAACCCCGCACTATTGTGCATTATGCATTTTAGTTTAGAAATTTACTATTTGTCAACACCCCTAATCGAAGACTGCCTATTTGCTAATTGCTAATTACTGCTATTAGCCACTAGCCGATCGCAATTGTCAATTCAAGATAGTTGCAACAAGTAGCTCATACAATGTCCCATCAGGAAGTAAACCACTAGCATGGCAGCTGCCGCTAAGGCAACCAGCGTACCAGCTAACATTAAGGAAAATTCTTTATTTTCATATGCCTTTTCCATCAGGTGCAGCGACCAGGCTACTAGCGCCACATCAAAGACTAAAATAGGTATCAACATATTTCTTAATATTTCTTAAATCTAGTTAATTTATATTAACATCATTTTCAAGATCTGTGTTGAAAGACTCTAGTTTTGGTCTATTTTTCGTTGAATAAAGATTTGCTAATGGGCATTACATTCTCACTGGAACTTGGCGATCGCGCAGATAAGTTTTAATCTCAGCGACGCTTAATTGTCCGTAATGTAAAAGCGAGGCAAGTAATGCTGCTTCTGCTTGACCTTCTGTAAGGGCGGTATAGATGTGTTCGCAATTACCTGCACCACCAGATGCGATCACTGGAATTTGTACGGCTTCAGCAATTGCCCGAGTTAACTCTGTGTCATAACCTGCTTGAGTGCCATCAGCATCCATACTTGTGACTAAGAGTTCTCCTGCGCCACGTTTTTCAACTTCTTGCGCCCAAAATAGGGCATCAATGCCAGTATTTTCTCTTCCACCACGGACATATACATCCCAACCTGGGTTATTGGGGTCTAGTCGTCGTCTGGCATCAATCGCAACGACTATACATTGGTTGCCAAAGCGATCGCTTGCTCGATTAATAAAATCTGGCTCACGTACCGCCGCAGAATTAATACTAACCTTGTCTGCTCCTGCTCGTAAAAGATTTTTAACATTTTCTAAGGATTGAATGCCACCACCTACAGTCAGAGGAATAAAGACCTGCTCAGCAGTTCGGTACACTACGTCGATGATAATGCCCCGGTCTTCATGAGTGGCTGTAATATCTAGAAACACTAACTCATCTGCACCTGCATCGTTGTAAACCTTTGCTAGTTCTACCGGATCGCCTGCATCCTTCAAGTTAACAAAGTTAACTCCTTTGACAACTCGTCCCGCCTTCACATCCAGGCACGGTAAGATTCTTTTAGCTAGCATTCCTTCGTTTTACACTCCTGTTGTGATTACCCGGAATCTAAATTTTAAATTGACAAGAGTATTACAGAAACAAAATTTTCGTACGTGAGTAAGGGGGCAGGAGAAAATAAGGGTGTAGAGGTGTAGGAAAATGGGCGTGTAAGTGCTGAGAAATTTCGCATTGTCAACTCTTAAGAGTCAATTGCACTTTTGTTCGCTTACACCCTTACCCCCTATCCCCAAAGACTCCTGGTGCAATCGTATACTGATTAACAGCAGCAACTATGGCGATTATCTCCTCGAAAAAACAGCCCCCAGAACCCAACGGACAACCAAAGCAGCGTCGGGAGGTGGCGAAAGTTCCTCCAAAGGAAAATCTTTTGCAACCTGAAGCAGCTGTTGATGAAGGTAAGCAAGAAGAAAGTATACGACCGCACCGATTTGCTGACTACATCGGGCAAAAAGATTTAAAGGACGTGCTAGAAATTGCCATTAAAGCCGCGAAGTCTAGGGGCGAGGTGCTGGATCACCTGCTGTTATACGGTCCTCCGGGATTGGGGAAAACCACAATGGCTATGATATTAGCAGCCGAGATGGGAGTAAACTGCAAAATTACTAGTGCGCCAGCTTTAGAACGTCCCAGGGATATTGTCGGGCTACTGGTAAATCTGAAGCCAGGAGATGTTCTGTTTATCGATGAAATTCATCGCCTGTCGCGGATGAGCGAAGAAATTTTATACCCAGCAATGGAAGATTATCGCCTAGATATTACTATTGGTAAAGGTTCCAGCGCTAAGACTCGGAGCATACCTTTATCAAAGTATACCTTAGTTGGGGCAACAACTCGTGTTGGGGCGCTGACATCTCCGTTGCGCGATCGCTTTGGCTTAATTCAAAAACTGAGATTTTATGAAGTCGATGAACTGAGTAAAATTGTCCTCCGCAGCGCCGAATTACTCCAAACAGCCATTACAGAAGATGGTGCAGCAGAAATTGCCCGTCGGGCGCGGGGAACACCGCGTATTGCCAATAGATTACTTAAACGCGTCCGTGATTATGCCCAAGTCAAATTATCTGGGGAAATTAACGAAAAAGTGGCAGCAGAAGCATTGCAACTGTTTCAAGTCGATCCCTGCGGTTTAGATTGGACAGATCGGCGGATGTTAAGTGTGATCATTGAAAATTTTAACGGTGGTCCAGTGGGATTGGAAACAATCGCCGCAGCGACGGGTGAAGATACACAAACCATTGAGGAAGTATACGAACCTTATCTCATGCAGATTGGCTATTTAAGCCGGACAACGCGTGGTAGGGTGGCAACACCAGCAGCTTACAAACATTTGGGTTTTAAACCCCCAAACGAACAATTGTCATTGTTGCCTTAAGTTTGTAGGTAGTTGTAGAGACGCGCCATGGCGCGTCTCTACATTTGATAGTTGTTAAAAATTTCTACTACCCACTACCCACTAATTACTCACTACTAACCACTAACCACTAAAATGAGATTAATCGTTATTTTTCTAAGTCTGTTGCTTGTGTTTGGGTGGGGTGAGGCTGTCATGGCACAAACTCAATCTCCCAATTTAAGTCAAGAACAATTACAGCAACGCGATGAGTTAGCGACAAAGGCTTTTGCGGCTACAGATAAAGGTGATTTTGCGACAGCTGAACGTTACTGGACGCAAATTATCGAGCAATCCCCAGATAATGCAGCGGCTTTGAGTAACCGGGGAAATTCTAGAGTTAGCCAAAATAAGTTGCAAGAAGCGCTGGCAGATTATAATAAGGCTATAGAACTTGCGCCGAATGTGACTGACCCTTACTTGAATCGCGGTACAGCGTTGGAGGGTTTGGGAAAATGGGAAGAGGCGATCGCAGATTATAATCATGTTCTAGAACTTGACCCCAAAGATGCAATGGCATATAACAATCGGGGCAATGCCAATGCTGGTTTGGGGAAATGGGAGGAGGCGATCGCCGACTACAAAAAATCCGCTGAAGTTACCCCAAATTTTGCCTTTGCCCGTGCTAACTACGCCCTTGCTTTGTATGAAACTGGTAAAGTAGACGAAGCAATTCGCGAAATGCGCAATATTCTCCGGAAATATCCTAACTTTGCCGATGTGCGCGCCGCCATCACCGCCGCCTATTGGGTACAGGGAAAACAAGGTGAAGCCGAGAGTAACTGGGTCTCAGCAGTCGGACTTGATCAACGCTATAAAGATATTAAGTGGGTGGCAAATGTTCGGCGTTGGCCTCCCAGTATGGTAACAGCTTTGAAGAAATTTTTGACATTGAAATAGGGGTATTTACTATGAAATTACCTGATGGACCTAAAACCCCCCCTTGGTTGCAACTATTACAGTGGGTTGCTGACCCTTTAGGTTATATGGAAACGTCTTTCCAACGGTACGGAGATTTCTTTACCGCCCGCTGGGCAAATCTCTACCCGGAAGCGGTGTTCATCAGTAATCCGCAAGCAATTCAAGAAATTTTCACCGCTGATCCTAAACTGTTTGACTCTGGTCGAGGCAATCAAGTGGGAAAAGTCGTGGTAGGAGAACACTCCATGCTTTTGTTGGATGGATCAACCCACCAGCGTCGGCGACGGCTTTTAACTCCTCCTTTTCATGGCGAACGGATGCAAGCCTATAGCGGTTTGATTTGCACCCTCGCCAAACAAGTCAGCAGTCACTGGACAATTGGCAAGCCCTTCTCTGTCAGGGAATCGATGCAAGAAATAAGTCTGCGAGTCATATTGCAAGCTGTTTTTGGTCTCAATGAAGGACCGCGTTATGAGGAACTCAGACAACTGCTAGCAGAGATGATGGATATGACAGTTTCTCCTTTACGGGCGTCTATGCTGTTCTTTAAGTTCTTACAAAAGGATTTAGGGGCTTGGAGTCCGTGGGGAAGCTTTCGGCGTCGCCAGCAGCAAATTGATCGGCTCCTCTACGCCGAAATTCACGACAGGCGTAGACAAAACGACCGTAAACGCACTGACATCCTCTCCTTAATGATTTCAGCTCGCGATGAGCAGGGTGAGGGGATGACAGATGAAGAGTTGCACGATGAACTGATAACTCTGCTGTTAGCTGGTCACGAAACGACAGCCAGTTCTTTATGTTGGGCTTTATACTGGATTCACTACCAGCCACAGGTACAAGACAAACTACTCCAAGAACTCAGTAGCCTCAGTGAAAATCCTAACCCTACAGACATTGTTCGTCTGCCCTATCTAACCGCTGTGTGCCAAGAAACACTGCGTATTTATCCACCATTATTCCTGACTTGGCCTAGGATTTTGAAAGCTCCCTTAAAGCTGGGAGACTATCACTTTGATACTGATACAGTGCTGCTTCCTTCTATTTATCTGACTCACCAGCGAGAGGATCTTTATCCACAACCCAAACAGTTTAAACCGGAACGATTTTTAGAACGGCAATACTCGCCATTTGAGTTTTTTGCTTTTGGTGGAGGCAATCGTCGCTGTGTTGGTGCGGCATTGGCGATGTTTGAAATGAAACTGGTAGTAGCGACAATCGTATCAAATTATCAACTAGCTTTGGCTGATAGCCGACCAGTGAAACCACAGCGCCGAGGCTTCTTTCTCGCCCCTGCTGCTGGGTTCAAGATGGTGAACATGGGTAGGCGCGTGCGTCAAAAGCACCCAAGTCAGCCTGTTGGTAGTTCAATGCTAAATTGAACTAGAGCCTGTGTGGAGTATGCGCTGATTTTGAGAACGCATCCCCACTACCATCCGCACACCCTCTGCTGGTTCTATCAGAACCCCGAAGATGCAATGGTATACAACAATCGGGGAAATGCCAATGCTGGTTTGAGGAAATGGCAAGAGGCGATCGCCAACTACAAAAAATCCGCTGAAGTTGCTCCAAATTTGAGCATCCCTCACCATTACCCATGCCGGCATGAATACTGTGCTCGGAGCTTTGAGCAGTGGTGTACCGTTGGTAGCGATTCCGATTGCCAATGAACAGCCAGGAATTGCAGCACGTTTGGCTTGGACTGGCGCTGTGGAGGTTGTGCCTCTAGGTAAATTGAGTGTAGAAAGGCTACAAAAGGCTGTTAAACAGGTGTTAAGAGAAGATTCTTACAACAAAAATGCCTTGAGACTACAAGAAGCGATTCAGCGAGCAGGTGGGGTGAGTCGAGCGGTTGATATTATCGAACAGGTCGTATCTACAGGGAAGCCTGTTCTTTCTCATGCCAACGGTTCAGAGAACCTTTGAGTGATTTTTCTCTTTATTTTTGTTGTATTGGTCATATATTTATGTCAGCGTTAATTCCAGAAATCACGCTTCCTAATGGAGTGAAAATCTTTTACAAAAATAAAGAGGAAGTGGATTTTTTATACGAAGAAATGCCCTTGTACTTCAAAAATGGAATCGAGTTACATGAAGGCAATACCGTGTTTGATGTGGGGGCTAACATTGGGTTATTCACACTATTCGTATGTCAGTTCTGTAATAACAATGCCAACATCTATGCCTTTGAACCTATCCCAGCAACTTTTGAAGTCCTCCAGCGCAATGTCCAACGCTTTAATCCAGGGAAAATAAAGGCGTTCCCCTGTGGACTCTCGCAAAATTCTAAGACCATAACCTTTGCTTTCTATCCCAACTCTACTGCTTGGTCTACCATATACCCGGATGATTCAAAGGAGCAGCGAAACTCTATAAAGAAGGTGGTTCTTGACAATCTCAAAGATGCGCCTTGCTTCATTCGTTGGCTTCGTTGGCTTCCTCCGTTCGTGCAATTGCCCTTTGGGCAATGCGCGGAGCGCAATCGCTTGTTCTCGACAACAAAATAGAAAAAGCTTTTCAAATGGAGCAAGTCACTTGCCAGTTGAGAACTGTATCAGAAATTATACACGAGCATGATGTTCAGCAGATTGACTTGCTGAAAGTGGATGTGGAAAGAAGTGAGCTAAATGTGCTTTTAGGTATTGAAGAACAAGATTGGCAAAAGATTAAGCAAGTTGTTATGGAAGTCTACAATTTGGATGGTCGAGTTGAAAAGGTTACGGCTTTACTTAAAGAACATGGGTTGAACGAGATTACAGTAGAGCAGGAACCCTTTTTAAAGGGTTACGAGAATTTCAATCTGTATGCGTTGCGGCAGAAGTCTTAGGAGAAATTCTCCAAGACTTCAACCAATATTGCCTAATATTGCAATTATGGTGCATCCAGAAAACCACTACGGATGAAGTACGAGAAATAGGTATTCAGCAATTCACCCTCTACAGGAGGACAAACAATGTCAGTACCCGTAAGGGCAGCAAGTGTCTGGTGACAGCTAATCTGGGGTCTTCTAGATTGCTGAAACAGCTCAGTAATAGTCAATTGCTCTTGGGACCACTTTTTAACAAAGAAAGGCAAAAGAGGATATAAAGGATTGGACGGCGATCGCACAGTATTATTTAGCTGGGAAAGCCAATCTTTGTAGGAAACTTTCTTAATTGAATAGCCAAAAGACCTGAGCAAATCACCGACCTGTCTCCAGTGAATGGATTGGGGATTATTCAAGTGAAAAGCCTTACCCAAAGACTCCTTTTGTCTTGATAAATAAACAATGGCTCGGCTGACATAGTCTACAGGAGATAAATCTAACAGAGAATCCAAGTCTGCCATGCATCCCATTTGGATATAACCTTTAATGACGCGGCAGATAATGTCATCTGTATTCCACACGCCTGTTTGACTATGCCCGGAAATAAAAGGTGGTCTATAGATACAAACCGGAAGCCCTCGATCACGCGCCATCATCACTAATTTTTCTGCCACCCATTTACTCTGAGAGTACCCAAGGTACATATCTTCACTATGAAGAAGCTGATCTGATTCGCTCACCACCTTTCGGTAATAAGCAGATGACTCAAAAACAGCGACACTAGAAATGTAATGAACCGGCTTAACCTTAATTTGACTTGCCAATCTCAGCACTTCTTGGGTTCCCAGAACGTTTATCGGCTTAAACCTTTCATAGGGATACACATAGTTGAGTAAAGCCGCACTGTGATAGATGATATCAATCTGGCTGGCTATCCTTTGAAACTGTTCAGCCGAAAGACCCAACTGGGGTTGAGACACGTCACCCAAAACTGGGATGATTCTGAAACTGAAATCTTGATTCCACAGTCCATAGGTTTCCAGATTCTTTTGAATCCTGATCTTGCCTGACTGCTCGTTGGCAGAACGCACCAGACAATAAATATCCGCCTGAGTCTGCTCAAGGAGTTCATGGAGTAAAAAGGCTCCTAAAAAGCCAGTTGCACCAGTTATGAAGATAGCAGCAGGTTCGGTCACTAGCTCAAAGAGTGCAGTACCAGGACTGATTGTAGCATCTAGGACAACTTCCGCGTTCCAATCCGTTCTTGAGTGTTCTTGAGAGGGCTTAGATTGCCCAACTAAGTGCTGAGTCAGTTGCTCAATTGTGGGATAATCCCATAACAAACTCGGAGACAGTTTACGTCCCAGCCAATTCTCCAACTCACCTGAAATGTTCACAGCTTGCACTGAATCCAGAGCATAGCGGGTTAAGGGTTCCTGAATATCTATATCCTGTAGATTAAGTTTGATCTGCTGGGAAATCTTTTCAACCAACCAGGCTTGAATAGTTTCTGCTGTTTGAGATTTTTGTTCAAAAAATTCCTGCTTGTCAGAATTTTCCCCTTCTGGGAGGGGATACAACTTGCTTTCTGTAAGGCTGTGTTGCCACTGATCCACCACATCCAGGCTGCCATCCAAAAACCCCACCCGACAAGCATGGCGCTGAATCTTATTACTGCCAGTCTTCGGAATACTTGCAGTATTCAGCAGCAGGACAGCATAAACTTGTAAATCATGCTGCTGCGACACCGCCTGACGGATGGCTGCAACCACCTCATCCACATTCAGCTTCTCTAGATAAGTCTCCTTAACTTCACAAGCAATAACTAATCGCTCCTCACTCTCCACTTCCACTGAAAATGCTGCACTACAGCTAGGTTGCAGTGCGGGATGACTTTTTTCTACGGTCAACTCAATGTCCTGGGGATAATGGTTGCGACCCCGAATAATGATCAGGTCTTTGAGACGACCCGTAACAAACAACTCTTTATCAAGCAAAAATCCCAAATCGCCAGTACGCAAAAATGGTCCTGGACTTCGTCCCGCTTCGCTAACATTGGTATCTGCTAAGTAACCGTGAAAGGTTTCCTTGGTTGCGTCAGGTCGATTCCAGTAACCTTGAGCAACACTTGGACTTGACACCCAAATCTCTCCCACTTCTTGGGGTGGACATTCGATTAACGATTCAGGGTTAACGATCAGGATTTTCTGGTCTAACCAAGTGCGACCACAACCCACGATTTTTTGGGTACTTTCGCTTTCACCAAGCGCTACGACCACTCGGTTTTGCTCAAATGCTGCCTTCTCAATGTTTTGGATAACAGGTGGCTGTTTTTTTAAACCTACAGAAATACCGACAACGCTCTCAGCCATACCGTAGCCGACATTAAATGCCTCTCGCCGAAAGCCACACTCGGTAAAGGTGGCGACGAACCGCTCAATAGTTTCTGCACGAACTGGTTCAGCACCGCTAAGAGCTAATTCCCAACTGCTCAAGTCAAGCATTGCCCGTTGTTCGGCAGTTGTCTGGAAACAAGCCATGTCATAAGCAAAATTGGGGGCAAGGCTTTGAGTCCCTTTGTAACGGGAAATCGCCATCAGCCAACGCAAAGGCTTTTGTAGGAAGTCCAATGGCGACATGATCGTAACAGGGAAATCACTGTAAAGAGGCTGTATGGCTCCAACGATTAACCCTGTATTGTGACCGAATGGCAACCAAGTTACTGTCCGGCTATTGGAGGTAAACTCTCCTGACGTATGGCTCATAGCCAAATTGTGCATCAAGTTGCTATGAGCGATCATCACCCCCTTCGGTGTCCCCGTAGACCCGGAAGTGTATTGGAGAAAAGCCAGAGTATCGCTGCTGAGTGTCGGTTTTTGCCAGTCTGCTCCCAAGTCATTGGCAATATTATCGGTAGCAACCAAATGTATCCTTGCTAATTCTGGATTTTCGGCAAAGCGGTTTTCTAAGTATGCGAGCAGAGAAGAAGTTGTGAAAGCTACTTTTACTTCAGCATCTGTGGCGATCGCTTCGAGTCTGGAAAGTGATTGATTGGGGCGGGGTGGATAAGCAGGAATGGCGATCGCCCCGGCATACAAACACCCAAAGAAACCGGCAATGAATTCCAGACCTGGTGGGTACAGTAACAATACCCGTTCCCCTGTAGCATTTAGGGACTGGAGATAGGCAGCGATCGCCCGTGCTTGTCGTTCTAATTCTTGATAAGTCAGACTGATACTTGCTGTTTCACCGTCCTGGAGAAAGGTATAAGTTTTTTGATCAGGCTGATTTTGCGATCGGTAGTGCAGCAGGTCTACCAAATTAGAAAATTTCATCGCTCTTTGCCGTCCCCTTAAAATATAAAATTTTCACTCATTCACAGATACGCTCTTTAGAGTAAGACTAAGCTAAACCTGTCATTCATACACAACTAAATTTGTTATCCAGAATATATTTTAAAAATGCTTGCCCAAAGAAATATAGGGATTTGTTTCTACTACCATATTCTACTGCTCATAACATAAGAAAAGGGCAGGTTAATAACCTGCCCGGATGCTGAACCAGAAAACTTAAAATTCTTTAAACCAGAACCTTCGCTAAAATCGGTCCAACACGAGTGGCGATTTCTGGAACGTAAACCTGCGACACGTAGTCAGCAATCATCCTATCTGTGTTGAACAGCGGTGCATTCGTCTTGATTGATGCCTTCATCATCTGCACCCAGCGGTGAGGAGTGCCGTTAGCATCCTGGTCATAGTACAAAGGCACTATTTGCTCTTCCAAGAGCTTATAAAGTGATTCCGAATCTATCCTATCTTGTAAATCCTGATCGCTGGTGTGAGCATCCTCACCAATTGCCCAACCATTTATCCCTTGACCATTGGCATCTGTTTTGTATCCTTCGCACCACCAGCCATCTAGGACGCTGCAATTGATGCCACCATTAAAGCAGACTTTTTGCCCACTTGTCCCAGATGCCTCCAAGGGGCGACGGGGATTGTTTAACCAAACATCAACGCCCTGCACGAGTTTTTGACCAACGTAAATATCGTAGTCTTCAATGAATGCAACTCGATGCTGAATTGCTGAATGTTGACACCACTCCATCAAGCGTTGAATAATCCGTTTGCCTTCTTCATCGGCTGGGTGAGCTTTACCTGCAAAGATAATTTGTACGGGACGTTGGGCATTACCAAAAATTCTTAGCGCCCGTTCGGCGTCGCGTAAAAGCAGATGACCCCGCTTGTATGGGCTGAAGCGTCGGGCAAATCCAATAGTTAACACGTTGGGATCAAGCAGTGTTTCTGTTGCCTGAATTTTTTCGTATTCTTCACCGCGCTGTTCCCGTGCTTTCTTAATTTTATAGCGGGTGTGAGCAATGAGTCGCTCTTTGAGGACTAGGTGCCGCCACCACAGTTCCTCATTTGGAATTTCGTCAATTTTCTCCCACGTCTTGGGATCAATGACACGAGTTTTCCAGTCTGCGCCTAAGTATTGAGCGTACAACTCTGCTAACAAGGGAGCAGTCCAAGTGGGCGCATGCACACCATTGGTAATATAACCGATAGGGACTTTGTCTTCAGAACGTTCTGGATAAAGAATCGTCCACATTTTGCGAGAAACCTGACCGTGCAATTCACTCACGCCATTGGCAGCACGACACATCCGCAGTGCCAAAACTGTCATGCCAAAGGGTTCCCAAGGATCGCCCAGTCGCCGTGCGCCCAAGGCAAGGAATTGCTCGCGGGATAGGCGTAACTGAGTCCAGTAATGGGCAAAGAAGGAGTCTATCAAATCAGGCGAGAAGACATCGTGCCCTGCGGGAACGGGTGTGTGGGTGGTGAACACGCAACGATTTCGTACACTGGCTTCAATGTCGTAGAAGGATCTGCCAGTGCGCTCAATTTCTTCCCTGGCAATTTCTAGGGTACAGAATGCCGCGTGACCTTCGTTAAGGTGATGGACAGAAGGTTGAATTCCCAAGGCAGTCAAGGCTTTGACTCCGCCAATTCCTAAGACGACTTCTTGGGCAATGCGAGTTTCTTGGTTACCGCCGTAAAGGTGTCCAGTCAGCCAGCGGTCGATGGGATCGTTGTCGTGGCGATCACTATCCAATAAATACAGACTGACGCGCCCTACTTGTACTCGCCAAATCTGCACTTTCACCAATCGTTGGCGAACTTCTACTTCTATCGTGATTGGTTCCCCTTGCTCATTTTTGATTAACTCCAAAGGCATCTGGGGGAACGCGTTGTCAACATAATAATCTTCTTGCCAACCGTTGCGGTTCAACCGCTGCCTAAAGTAACCTTGGCGATACAGCAAGCCCACACCGACCATTGGGACTCCCAAATCGGATGCTGATTTCAGGTGATCCCCTGCGAGAATGCCCAAACCGCCAGAATACACAGGCAGAGATTCATGAATACCAAATTCGGCGCAAAAGTAAGCAATCGGGTGTTCTTGGGTAATTTGCGGTGCTACGCGACTCACCCAAGTGTCTTTTGTGGTGATATATTCGTCAAACTCACGCACCAACGCCCCGATCTGCTTGAGGTAAAAGGGGTCTTCTGCAAGCTGTGTGAGGCGTTCGTGTGTCGCTGAGTTTAAGATTTCTACTGGATTGTGCCCGCAGCGTTCCCATGCCTGGGGATCAATGGTTTGGAACAGCGTAATGCGATCGCTCGTCCAACTCCACCAATAGTTATAAGCCAAATCTGCTAACCGCTTGAGTGGAAAAGGTAATTTCTCACGCAGCGCCAAAGCTGCGGTGTTTGCACTGCTGATGTTCATAATATTTTACGTTCTCGGTTAGTTTTTCTCTTTTACCGTCAAAATCTGCTTGCAAAACAATTGCTCCTTTTCGGTTTTTGCGCTTTCTTCTGCGTCTGGGAATTATCCTCTTATAGGTGGAGCAGTTTTTCGACGGTTTTTATTTTTTCCAGACTTATTCCAAATCATCCTTCTTTTTTGCCGATTTTGACAGCTTTTCTACATCAAATTAATTGACATTGTTTTAATTTAGTTTTTGTCTTGTAAGATTTTATGAATAATTTCTCTGCATCCACCACAATTGGAGCGATAATTAGCCAATTTTGACCCTGACTTTTCACGCCATGTGGAAAGATCCACGAGAAACCTAACCCCCTACCCCCCTGACCCTAATCTCTACTCCCTGTGGGAACCCCGAGTTGCCTAGTAGGGAAGGGGGGGAAAAATCAAAGCCTCTCTTGTTGTAGGAGAGAGTTCGTCCTTAGTAGGAGTAACTGTACACAAGTATGTACAATAATAGTCAACTATCAAGATGACTGCTATGTACAAGCCTCACGAGTTTGCCAAAAAATTAGGAATTACTGTCAGGACTTTGCAACGATGGGATAAATCAGGAAGACTGCCTGCGAAACGAACATTGTCAAATTACAGATATTACACAGATGACGATTATCGAATTGCTCTTGGCTTAAAACCATTAGAATCAGACAGAAAAACAATTATTTATTGTCGTGTGTCTTCAAATAATCAAAAACCTGAACTAAAAAATCAGGTTTTGGCTATGGAGAATTTCTGCTTAGCAAAAGGAATAGCTGTAACTGAAACTATCACTGAAATTGGTGGGAGTTTAAATTTTAAGAGAAAAAAATTCATAGCTTTAGTCATGTCTATCCTCAAAGGTGAAATTTCAACTCTTGTCGTCGCTCACAAGGATAGGTTATGTCGGTTTGCTTTTGACTTTATTGAACAGCTTGCTGATTCTTCAGATTGTGAAATTATTGTTGCGAACCTTGAATCTCTCTCTCCACAACAAGAATTAGTCGAAGATTTAATGGCGATTATTCACTGCTTCTCCTGCCGTCTCTATGGTCTTCGCAATTATTCTAAGGAAATTAAAGAAAAACTTGTGGCAACTCTAGACAACCCTCCACAAAATGTCTTAGAATCACAAGGAAAAGAAATTCAATGCTAAGGAAGTTATTCGGTTGCTGACATCCGTAAAGACGAAGTTAAAACTGTCAAAGGAACAAAGAATCCTGATGGCGAAAAGTGCTGGTATTGCTAGGTTTACCTACAATTGGGGCTTGGCGACGTGGGAATCTCTGTACAAGGATGGGTTGAAACCAAATCATCTCCTACTCAAGAAATTCTTTAACAATGAAGTTAAGCCTGTTTTACCTTGGATAAAAGAAAAAGGAGTCTGTCAGAAAGTAACAGAATTCGCCTTTGAAAATCTAGGAAAAGCTTTTAAGAACTTTTTCGAGGGTCGGTCAAAGTACCCAACCTTTAAGAAAAAAGGTAAGGGGGATAGCTTTACAATTAATGCTGGGGGGAAACCAATACCTATTGGTGGAACAAAAATTAAGCTTCCAACAATAGGATGGGTTTCAACCTATGAAGGACTTCCACATACAACCGTAAAATCCTTCACAATTTCTAGATATGCCCTTGATTGGTATATATCTTGTTCCTATGAAATAGAACAAGATATAACTCAAAAAGAAATTGATTATGTGGGGGTCGATTTAGGAATAAAAGAATTAGCAATTCTTTCAACAGGAGCGGTATTTGCTAATCCAAAAGCTTTGAAAAAAGCGCAAAATAAACTAAAAAGATTACAGCGTCAACTCGAACGTAAGAAAAAAGATTCTCACAGGAGAAACAGACAAAAATTAAGAATTGCCAAGGCACATAAGCGAGTGTCGAATGTCAGGAAAGATGCGACTCATAAAGCAACCACTTACATATGCAAAAACCACGCAGTGATTGGGATTGAGGATTTAAATGCGTCTGGAATGATGTCAAATCGCAAGCTGGCTGGTGCCGTTGCTGATTCTAATTTCTACGAGTTCAGAAGGCAGATTGAATATAAAGCATTAAGATATGGTTCAGATGTTGTGCTCGTTGATAGATGGTTTCCATCAACTCAACTATGTTCTTGCTGTGGGCACAAAAAACCGATGAACCTATCGGAGCGGATATATTCCTGTGATCAATGTGGCTTGGCGTTAGATCGAGATTTCAACGCGGCTCTAAATCTTGAAAACTATGCGCGGAAGGCTAAGCCGTGCCTGGACACTGACGGATAACCGCTCCCATGCTCCGGTTGAAGTGTCAATTAAACCCGATTGACATATGTTGTCTAAGGTTTGAATAGCAGGTCTTCCACATAACAGTGATTGAGAGTTAGAAGCAGTTTGTAGTAAGCGCTGTCTACCCTTTCCTTCTCCTATCGGAGAGGCTGCGCCAACGGAACGCATAACGACAAACGAGAAGCCGCTGAGGGCAAAGCGTCCCGTGAAGGATACGCATCTACGCGCTGAGCGTTTACAACGGGACGGCACTTGCTACCCTGCGGGAGCCCCCCTTTCTAAACTTGCAGGCAGAGGTAAGCAATAGTAACTGTTCCATACTATTTTTTAGTATAAAATTATATTTATTATTTTTTTTATAGATTTTATTATTGTCAGTAATTTTACTGATATTTGCTAAAATTTAAAAAAAATTATGATAATGTTTTCATAATGAAATCTTTACCATACTTCATCATATCTAAATACAAAAATACTTATTGGTCACATTTATATCTACTAAAATGACCTAAATAAATAAATAGTTTTTTGATTCAAAAGATATGAAGAGGTATAACAATGCCTATTTTTGGCAACCCTAATGATTTGGTTCCTATATTGAAAATTCACAATTTAAATAAGTATTTAAACCCCACCTTTATAATTTTGTTGAGCAGAATACTAATAATAGTTATGTGGGTAGTAAAGTTCAGTCTTAGGGTGGAGTAAAAAAATCATCATTGTTTCAGTAAAAATATTTAAAGGAAGACCTTTGATTATTTTTCTGAAAATACCTACTACATCTAGGAAATTACAGCAGATTGTAAGTAAGTCAAGTACAGTTATGATGTCTAGAAACTAGATATAGAGCAAATTTTACTTCTGACTTCTGACGACTGGCCAATATTGCTGCTGTAATACCAGTCAGCCTCACGCGCTGATATTTGGTAGAAGTGTATCAAATCAAGAATTGTTGTTGCAGTGTTGTTTTCTGTATTTTGGATAGACAGGATCTTACGAGAAACTATCCTATCAGAAATAAACGCAGTTTCTCTGTGCCTAGAACATCGATTCAGTAATCGGAGTGGTAATGAGAAAATGCGAGTTTTGACGTGCTGTTTTCAAAAATTTACTGGGTGCTCTCTACTGAATTGATGTTCTAGGAATGATTAGCTTCATTGTGCATAACTTTAGATGAATCCTGAAAAAAACTTCATCATTATCCCTTATCACTCTACTAACCATGCAACTTTATACACCGATTGATCTTGAGCAACTCCAACAAGACCTTCCTTCCTTAATTGAAACAATGCAGTGGGTTCAAAACTTTGTAGGCAAAGCTCACCCTGATTTAGGTAGAAACGGTCCTGTTTGCCCTTTTGTACCTCACTCAATTAGGTCAAATAAGATGTGGTTAGCAGTTCTGCGTGCCAAAAATTTGGATATGGATCAAATTGCAGAAACTGTTTTAGGGTACCGAGATGTCTTCCTTAATCTAGAGCCACACAAGGGAGCTGCTGGGCTGAGAAAAACATTATTAATCATTGTTCCTGATATCTCTCTGGAGGATGCTCCTAAAATCATTGATGGAACCCACCAAAAAATTAAGCGTTTCTTTGTTGAATCAGGATTGATGATAGGGGAATTTCACAAGCATAATCAAGTTCCAGGTGCACACAACCCAAACTTCCGTCCATTTCAAAGCCCCGTTCCCATGTTTGTGATTCGCTACATGGGTGAATCAGATATTCTGTTTCTTCAGGATCAAGATCCACGCTTACGTATTAAGTATGTCGAAGCTTATTTACACAATCTTGAATCTGCTTATACACAACAATTTGAGCAGAAAATTAAAGATCAGAACAAGATAAAGATTGCTCAGGAAGTGCTGGAGTTAGCATACAAGGAACTGCAAGAAGAAAACTTGCAAGAAGAAAATTTAGTACATTGAGAAGTTGCTCATTCATAAGCAAAATTGCTTCACTAGAGAAATTACTGATTCACCAACTGAACTTAGAAGAGTAAAATTACCTCTGTAAATTTGCATCACTAGTATCCAAGAGATGAAAGTTGGTAACTGAGGCGATTGATTAACAAAGTGGTTTTCTTGACAAGGTATCTATGCGCTTAACAAATAAAAGTTTACACCTTCAATCAAATATTCAGTTAGAAAAGCAACTCAAGTATTGGAAACAGCAGTTGGCAAATGCAACACCAGTACTGGAACTGCCTACGGATAAACCACGGCTACCAGTGCCAACTTACCAAAGTGCAAAGCAATCTTTCGTACTACCGCAGAGTTTATCTGCAGCGTTGGATACATTGTCACAGCAACAGGATGTGACACTGTTCATGACATTGTTAGCGGCATTCAAAACCCTACTGCACCGCTACAGTGGACAACAAGACATTCTGGTGGGTTCTCCGATAGTGGTGGAGAATGAAAGGCTAAATGAGCTGAAAGCGAATACCCTTGTGCTACGCACTGATATATCGGGTAACCCCAGTTTTCAGGAACTGTTGCAAAAAGTTCGCTCAGTTGTTTTGCAAGCCAAAGCTCACCAAGATTTGCCGTTTGAGAAGCTGGTGGAAGAACTGCAACCAGAGCAGCTCAGTTATCACCGTTTGTTCCAGGTGATGTTTGTTTTGCAGAATCAGCCCAAACAAACATTGGATTTATCCGGATTAACCATCACACCCTCTGAATTAGATAAGGTGACATCCAAGTTAGATTTGACCTTGTCAATGGAAGAGACAGAACAAGGATTCAAAGGAGAGTGGGAATACAACGCTGATTTGTTTGATGATGCCACAATTACCCGGATGAATGGGAACTTCCAGACATTGCTGGAGGGTATTGTGGCGAATCCAGAACAGCATATCTGCCAATTGCCACTGCTTACCCCAGATGAACGACACCAGTTACTTGTTGAGTGGAACAATACTCAAGTAGAGTATCAACAGCAGTGTATTCATAAGTTATTTGAGCAGCAGGTGGAGCAAGCACCGGATGATGTCGCGGTGGTGTTTGTAGACCAACAGCTCACATATAGGGAATTGAATAGTCGTGCTAATCAATTGGCACACTATCTAAGAACTTTAGGTGTAGGACCGGATGTACTTGTTGGCATCTGTATGGAACGCTCCCTGGAAATGGTTGTGGGGCTTTTGGGAATTCTCAAAGCCGGGGGAGCTTACGTACCGATTGACCCAGAGTATCCCCATGAGCGTTTAGCTTATATGCTGGCAGATTCCCAAGTGCCAGTGCTGTTAACTCAAGAAAAACTAGTTGCTGGACTACCCAAGCATGAGGCGCGGGTTATTTGTTTGGATGCTCAGTGGGAAAGAATTTCTGAGGAACAAACAACGAATCCAGCCACAAGTGTGCAACTGGAGAACCTGGCATATGTGATTTATACTTCTGGTTCTACAGGAAAACCAAAGGGTGCAATGAACACCCACCTGGGAATTTGCAATCGTTTGCTGTGGATGCAACAAGCATACCAGTTGACACCCGCAGACAGGGTGTTGCAAAAAACTCCGTTTAGTTTCGATGTTTCCGTTTGGGAGTTTTTCTGGACTTTGTTAACTGGCGCTTGTCTAGTGATCGCCAAGCCAGGTGGACATCGAGATAGTCATTACTTAGTTAATCTGATCGCTCAAAAGCAGATTACTACCTTGCATTTTGTTCCCTCGATGTTGCAAGTGTTCCTGGAAACAAGCAATTTAGAACAATGCCACAGCTTACGGAGAGTTATCTGTAGCGGTGAAGCTCTCAATCTCGATCTGCAAGAAAAATTCTTCCAGCGTTTGGGGTGCGAACTGCATAACCTCTACGGTCCTACAGAAGCAGCAGTTGATGTCACATTTTGGCAATGCCAAAGACAAAGTCAGCTGAAAACTGTACCTATTGGTCGGGCAATTGCAAACACACAAATTTATCTGCTTGACGCTGATCTGCAACCAGTACCAGTGGGTGTGGCAGGCGAACTGCACATTGGAGGTGTCGGACTAGCGCGAGGCTATCTCAATCGCCCAGAGTTGACACAGGAAAAATTCATCTCCAACCCCTTTAGTGAAGAAGAAGGGGCACGTTTGTACAAGACTGGGGACTTAGCCCGTTATTTACCAGATGGCAACATTGAGTACCTTGGACGCATTGACCATCAGGTAAAAATTCGGGGGTTCCGCATTGAATTGGGAGAAATTGAAGCCACACTGGGTACATATCTAGCAGTGCAGCAAACTTTAGTCATGGCAAGAGAGGATGTTCCTGGCGACAAGCGGCTGGTGGCATATATAGTGGTAGACCCGGATCAAGCCCCTCCTAAACTGAGTGAACTGCGCGGCTTTTTGCAAGATAAGTTACCCGAGTACATGGTGCCAGCAGCGTTTGTCTTGTTGGATGTGATGCCATTAAACTCGAATGGTAAAGCTGACCGTCGTGCATTAAGAGCACCAGATACATCCGATTTCATTAGTGACAACAACTTTGTTGCACCTCGTAATTCTACGGAAGAGGTTTTAGCCGCTATTTGGGCGCAAGTATTGGGTCTGGAACGCGTAGGCATCCACGATAACTTTTTTGAATTGGGCGGACATTCGCTGCTGGCAACGCAAGTGATTTCTCGGATACGCCAAGCCTTAGGTGTAGAAATTCCGATACAGCTACTGTTTGAAACACCAACGATCGCCGATTTAGCAACTGCCATTACCCAAAATCAAAACCAGGGTATAGAGGAACACCAGACTATTACCCGAGTTGCCAATCGACAATCAGCCCCCTTATCGTATGTGCAGCAGCAACTGTGGTTTTTAGCACAGTTGGAACCAGACAGTGCAGCATATAACATTGTTGAGGCAATGCAGTTGCAAGGGGACCTCAACATAGATGCATTGCAACAGTCATTAGATGCAATTGTTGCTCACCACGAAATCCTGCGGACCACGTATATTGCTGAAGATGGCAATCCTGTGCAGATTATCGGCGCTCCTCGGTCAGTGGAACTGAAGGTGATCAACCTAAGTGATGAGTCGCTAACTGAAGACACCGATGTTGTACAAAAACTGCTACAAAATGAAGCCCTGCGCCCCTTCAATTTAACATCAGACTTGATGGTGCGTGCGTGTTTGATACAGCGATTGGGCAAAGCCCAGTGCCGCAAGCGGCAATCGCCACAAGAGAATATCTTGCTGTTGGTCATGCACCACATCGCCACCGATGGTTGGTCGATGAGCATTTTATATGAGGAATTGACAACGCTTTATCAAGCGTTCAAGGACGGCTTATCTAAGCCATTACCAGAGTTACCGATTCAGTATGCTGACTTTGCAGTTTGGCAACGCGAATGGCTTTCTGGTGAAGTGCTGCAAAAGCAACTCAACTATTGGAAACAGGAGTTGACGGGTGCAACCCCAGTCCTGGAACTACCCACAGATAGACCACGACCACCAGTCCAGTCTTACCGAGGTGCCAGGCAATTTTTTGTATTACCCCAGAGTTTATCGCAAGCACTGCATGGATTGTCACGGCAAGAAGGTGTGACCTTGTTCATGACATTGTTAGCGGCGTTCCAGACCTTGCTGTATCGTTACAGCAGACAAGAAGATATTTTAGTCGGGTCTCCGATTGCCGGGCGAAATCGTGAGGAAATAGAAGCGTTAATTGGATTTTTTGTCAATACCCTGGTTTTGCGCACCGATATGTCTGGCAACCCCAACTTTAGGGAACTGTTGCAAAGGGTGCGCTCAACGGCAATGTCCGCCTATGCTCACCAAGACTTGCCGTTTGAAAAGCTGGTGGAAGAACTGCAACCAGAGCGTTCATTGAGTTACCACCCTCTGTTCCAAGTGATGTTTGTTCTGCAGAATGTTCCCAAGCAAACATTAGAGTTGCCAGAACTGAGCATCACTGCCGTAGACGTGGATCACTTGGCATCCCAATTTGATATCACTTTATCAATTGAGGAAACACAACAGGGACTACGCGGGTTATGGGAATACAACACTGACTTGTTTGATGGCAGCACTATCGAGCGGATGAGCCAGCATTTCCAGACATTGCTCGAAGCAATTGTAAGTGACCCACAACAGCACGTTACCCAATTGCCACTGCTCACTCCAAATGAACGACAGCAGTTACTTGTTGAGTGGAACAATACCCAGGCAGACTATCAACAGCAGTGTATTCATAAGTTGTTTGAGCAGCAGGTGGAAAAGACGCCTGATGCTGTGGCGGTGGTTTTTGAGGACAAGCAACTTACTTACCAACAGTTGAATAACCGCGCCAATCAATTGGCACGCTATCTACAAACTCTGGGCGTAGGACCGGATGTACTTGTTGGGATTTATATCGAGCGTTCCCTAGAGATGGTGGTAGGACTACTGGGAATTCTCAAGGCAGGTGGTGCTTATGTGCCTCTCGACCCAGAGTATCCACAAGAGCGCTTAGAGTTCATGCTGGAGGACACCCAGACACCAGTGTTGCTCACCCAAGAGAAATTGGTCAACAGCTTACCAACTCATAAAGCGCAAGTCATTTGTTTGGATTCTGAGTGGGAACTCATTGCCCAGCACAGCGAAGAGAACCCTGTGTCTGAGGTAACAATTGATAATTTAGTTTACATCATCTACACCTCTGGTTCTACAGGTAAACCTAAGGGTGTCATGATTGCTCACCGTGGAGTTTCCAATCACCTGTACTGGCGGCAAGCAACGTTTCAATTAACTGAACAAGATAAAGTCTTACAGACCTTTTCTTTGAATTTCGACCCCTCAGTCTGGCAGATATTCTGGACGTTGTCGTTTGGTGGACAGCTGATTTTGGCTCGTCCTGGCGGACATCAAGATCCTAGCTACCTGGTGAAGGTGATTACCGAACAGCAAATTACTATAGCTGGGTTAGTACCATCGATTATCCGCGTTTTACTTGAGGAAAAGGGAATTGAGAATTGTACTCGCTTGCGGCACGTCACCAGTGGCGGTGAAGGTTTAGGAGTCGAATTCATCGATCGCTTTGTTGAGCGTTTAAATTTGCACAATGTTTTGCTCAATTGCTATGGTCCAACAGAAGGTTGCATCGATGTAACTTCCTGGACTTGCCAGCCCGGGACGAATTACACCATTGCTCCAATTGGTCGCCCGACTGCCAATGTACAAGTTTATATATTGGATGAAAATTTACAGCCTGTACCTGTTGGTCAATCGGGTGAACTGCACATTGGCGGTGTCGGTTTGGCGCGAGGCTATCTCAACCGTCCGGAACTGACTGCAGAAAAGTTTATTCGCAACCCCTTTAGTAGCGTACCGGGCGCACGTCTTTATAAAACTGGGGACTTGGCGCGTTACTTAAGCGACGGGAACATAGAGTTCCTCGGTCGTATAGACCACCAAGTCAAGATTCGTGGCTTCCGTATTGAGTTGGGAGAAATTGAAGCCACCTTAAGTCAGCATCCTGCAGTAGAACAGAATTTAGTCATCGTCACAGAGGATGTTCCTGGTGACAAGCGCCTTGTGGCATATGTGGTGGTACATCCAGAACAAGTTGCCCCAACTTCAAGTGAATTACGTGGCTTTTTGCAGGGTAAGCTACCCGAGTACATGGTGCCAAAAGCCTTCGTTTTCTTGGATGTGATACCATTAAACCCCAATGGCAAAGTAGACCGGCGGGCTTTACCTATACCGGATACAGCAGATTTGAGCGGTGTCAACAGCTTTGTGGCACCTCGTACCCCCACCGAAGAGGTATTAGTCGCTACTTGGACGCAAGTTTTGGGTTTGGAGCAAGTAGGCATCTACGATAACTTCTTTGAATTAGGAGGACATTCACTGCTAGCAACGCAAATGATTTCTCGGGTACGCCAAACTTTAGGTTTAGAAATTCCGTTGCAGTTGCTTTTTGAGACACCAACGATCGCAGGTTTAGCTGAAGCAATTGTTCAGATCCAGGCGGATAAGACAGAGGATGACGAAATCAGTCGCCTGTTAAATGAGTTGGAAGAGCTATCGGATGAGCAAGCGGAAAGCCTTTTAGCGCAACTTATGCAGCAACCTGACTAACAGGGTGTAGGGGAGGTAGGGAAAAATTCCTCACCATTCCCAACACCCCTCAGCCAATCAGATTTGTATCAATTTGTATCAAAAAGTTTGGTTTCATCTGTATCTGCAATTTAAACAAGGATTAATAAGTATGGATAATATCAGCCAAAAAATTGCCGCTCTTTCACCAGCCAAAAGAGCGTTACTAGAGTTAAAACTTAAGAACAAAACTACTGACGTCAAAAAACACCAGACGATTCCAAAAAGAACTCATGAATCAACTGTTGTTTTATCGTTTGCACAACAGCGACTGTGGTTTTTGGAGCAACTAGAGCCCAACAGCCCATTATATCATATTGCAGAGGTTTTAAGGTTACAAGGCGACCTGAATGTGAATGTCTTGCAACAGTCATTAGATGCGATTGTTGCTGATCACGAGGTATTACGAACCAACTTTATTGCACAAGATGGTGACCCAATACAGATCATTGGTGAGCCTAGGTCTGTGGAACTTAAGGTGATTGACCTGAAGGATTGCCCGCTCACCGAACGTTCCACTCAAGTACAACATCTGTTACAAAATGAGTCGCAACGACCTTTCGATTTAACATCAGATTTAATGTTTCGTGCTTGCTTGCTGCAGCTAGAGCCGCAAGAGCATATCCTAGTGTTAGTCATGCACCACATCGCCTCTGACGCCTGGTCAAGAAGTATTTTATTTGAGCAGTTGACAACTCTGTATCAAGCCTTCAAGGACGGTTTGCCCAATCCATTGCCAAAACTGCCGATTCAATATGCTGACTATGCAGTATGGCAACGCCAATGGCTCTCAGGTGAGGTGCTTGAAAACCAACTCAACTACTGGAAACACCAGTTGGCGGGTGCAAGTCCGGTACTGGAATTGCCCACAGATAAACAACGACCACCAGTACAAACTTACCGAGGTGCAAAGCACTTCGTTGTACTACCCCAGACTTTGTATCAAGCGCTGTCAACATTGTCACGCCAAGAAGGTGTAACCTTGTTCATGACGTTTTTGGCGGCATTCCAGATCCTACTACACCGTTATAGTGGACAAGAAGATATTCTAGTTGGGTCTCCGATCGCAGGGCGAAATCACCCAGAAATAGAAAGGTTAATTGGATTTTTTGTCAATACCTTAGTGCTTCGCACCGATATGTCTGGCAACCCCAGCTTCCGGGAACTGTTGCAAAGAGTACGAGCGATGGCAATGTCCGCATACGTTAACCAAGATTTGCCGTTTGAAAAGCTGGTTGAAGAACTGCAACCAGAGCGCTCCTTGAGTTACAATCCCTTGTTCCAAGTCATGTTTGCTTTTCAAAATACACCTCAGCAAACATTTGAGTTGTCAGGACTGACCATTACTTCCACATATATAGATACATTAACATCGAAATTTGATCTGACGTTGTTTATTGTGGAGACGGAACAGGGACTAGAGGAAATATGGGAATACAACACTGATCTGTTTGATGCTTCGACTATAAGCCAGATGAGTGGACATTTCCAGACATTACTTGAGGGAATTGTTGCTAACCCACAACAGCACATTAGCAAATTGCCACTGCTTACAGCAGATCAACAGCACCAGTTACTGTTTGAGTGGAACAATACCCAAACAGACTATCCGCACAAATGCATCCATGAGTTGTTTGAACAACAGGTAAACCTGACCCCGGATGCAGTAGCAGTGGTGTTTGAAAACCAGCAATTAACCTACCGGGAGTTGAATAATCGTGCAAACCAGTTGGCGCACTATCTAAGGGATTTTGGAGTGGGACCAGATGTGTCGGTTGGTATCTGTGTGCAACGTTCCTTAGAAATGGTCGTAGGAGTGTTGGGAATTCTCAAAGCAGGCGGGGCTTATGTACCTTTAGATCCAGCGTATCCTCAAGAGCGACTCAGTTTCATGCTGTCAGATTCACAGGTAGCGGTGCTGTTAACCTGCGAGAATTTAGTCACCGTGTTACCCGAACATGACGCGCACGTAGTTTGCTTAGATACACACTGGCATGCTATTGCTCAGGCAAGCGAAGAGAATTTGGTCAATGGGGTTCAGGCAGAAAACCTAGCTTACGTCATTTATACCTCAGGTTCTACAGGGATGCCCAAGGGGGTAGCAATGAAACAACTTCCCCTTTCCAATCTCATCTCGTGGCAACTTGAAAATAGCACAGTTTCTACTGGGGCAAGAACTGTGCAATTTTCTCCCATCAGCTTTGATGTCTCGTTCCAAGAAATATTTTCTACCTGGTGTTCCGGTGGAACATTGATATTAATCACAGACGACTTGCGACGCGATGCAACGGCTTTATTAGATTTTCTCAACTATAAAGCAATAAACAGACTATTCCTACCGTTTGTTGCTTTACAGCAGCTTGCTGAAGTTGCTGTTGGTTCAGAATCAGTACCAATCGATTTGCAAGAAATCATTACCGCAGGCGAACAGTTGCAGATTACACCTGCCCTAACTAACTTGTTCAGCAAGTTACCTGGTTGTACTTTACACAATCATTATGGACCATCAGAAAGCCATGTAGTCACCGCCTTTACCTTGGCTGATTCTGTACAGAGTTGGGCTGCTCTACCACCGATTGGTCGCCCCATTGCCAACACTTCTATCTATATTCTCGACTCAAATCTACAACCAGTACCTATTGGTGTACCTGGAGAACTGTATATCGGTGGTGTTGCGCTAGCGCGAGGTTATCTCAATCGTCCGGAGTTGACTGCGGAAAAATTTATCCGCGACCCCTTCAGCCAGAAAGAAAAGGCATATATGTACAAAACAGGGGACTTGGCTCGTTACTTGAAAAATGGTAATATTGAGTACCTTGGACGTTGCGACAATCAAGTAAAAATACGAGGATTTCGTATTGAATTGGGAGAGCTAGAAGCTGTTCTGAGCCAACACCCAGCTGTACACCAAGCTGTCGTTATTGTCCGTCAAGACGTTCCCGGTGATAAACGCTTGGTAGCCTATGTTGTGCCGAATCAAGACTCAGTACCTACAACAGGTGAATTACGTCATTTCCTCAAGGAAAAGCTACCAGAGTACATGGTTCCTTCGGCTTTTGTATTGTTGGATGTGCTGCCCCTGACTCCTAGTGGCAAAGTAAATCGCCGCTCTCTACCAGCGCCTGACATCACAAAACTAGAAAAAGAAGCAAGTTATGTTGCCCCCCGTAATGATACAGAACATCAGCTAACCCAAATTTGGGCAGAAATTTTGGGCATCCAACCCATTGGCGTCAGGGACAACTTCTTTGATCTCGGCGGACATTCTTTGCTTGCAGTCAAGTTATTCGCCCAAATCGAGAAGAAATTCGCCAAAAAACTTCCCCTGGCTACCCTCTTCCAATCAGCTACTGTGGAAGCCCTTGCCCAATTGCTTTCTCCAAAAGAAAAAGCACTTGATAATCAAGTTTTGACAGGGGCACATGAGCACACATCAGAAGCTAGTTGGTCATGCCTGGTTCCAATTCAAACCAAGGGTTCCAAGCCGCCTTTGTTCTGTATCCACCCGCTTGGTGGAGAAACTCTGTGTTACCGCAATTTGTCACTGCATTTAGGACAGGAGCAACCACTTTATGGGCTACAACCACAAGGATTAGATGGAAAACAGCTTCCCTTAACCCGAATTGAAGAAATGGCAGCGCTCTACATTAAAGAAATTCAGACCATTCAACCCAATGGTCCTTATTTTCTCGGTGGGTACTCGATGGGAGGTATCATTGCATACGAAATAGCTCATCAACTTAACAGGCAAGGTCAGAAAGTGGCTCTTCTAGCTATGTTTGATAGCGGTATTCCAGGTGCTGCCACACGATTGCCATTCATTTCGCGAATTTTCATGCACATAAATAATTTGTTACAACGAGGTCCTTCCTACCTGAGGAAAAAGCTTATAGGCTGGACTAAGTGGGGCAACTACCATCTCCAAGCAAAATATATGCATTTTTTAGGAATAAAGGAGCCTCTACCTCAGGATGACAAGCACTGGGATATTATAGACGCTAATATGCTGGCTTGGAGCGAATATACTTACCAACCTTACTCAGAGCAAATCACTCTTTTACGGGTTGACGAGAACAGCGATGATTCACAAGACCATGCTGTTGGCGTTAAATCCGAGCCCCTCCTGGGTTGGGATAAGCTAGTCACTGGAGGAATAGATGTTCATTACATTCCCGGTTCTCACTTTACACTGTTCGAGGAACCCAATGTACAGGTACTAGCAGAGAAATTGAACGATTGCTTGGAAAAGGCGCAGCGTAATTTGTAATTGGTAATGGTCAAATTAAATTGATCGAACTCACGTTGCAAGGGGAGAGGCTTTTACCGTAGCCCCTTCCCTATTAACTTTGCGGGCTAGGGGGTGGGAGGAACGCGATAATTTTTCCATAAGGACGTGATTAAAAGTGTTGAAAGCAATTAAGATCAGGCTATACCCAACAACTGAACAAGAAAGAGCCCTAGCTAAGTCGTTTGGTTGTGCGCTCCAGGTACTGGAATTATGCCTTAAATGCTTGCATTCAACACTATAAACAAACAGGAAAGTCGTTAAAAATCAGTGTATAGAAAGCTTTTTTGCCTCAACTAAAAGTTGAGAATCCTTCGCTAAAGCAAGACTGTTACTCATTAATTTTGCAAGGGAAAGGGGCATCTGTCAATCAAGCCGGAAGCCCACAGTTACAAGGAAGATAAGTGTGGGTAATTCACTATGTCAAAGATATTTATATCTTTGACAATTTTTCATTTCATGAAAAATTAGCAAGGCTGGAGCTCTAAGAACATCATATAGCAATCCTAAATCATTCGTGAGAAACAAGATCCCCGACAACTTTTACGAAGTCGGGGATCTGTGACTCTCAATTCTCACAAAGAAAGCGGAGGATTCCCATACAATACGTCATTATAAAAAATCTCAATAGCCACTTAAATCCTTACTAGAGCAATGCATAGAGGAATTGTGAACTTATTGTTAAGCAAGTCTTGAGTCCAGAATCAGTTTTGACAAGTGAGAACTTGAGGTTTGACGACCCAGACTGTGGGTTTCACAAGTCAAATCGGACTGCTATAGTTTTCTTTTTGCTCACTTTTTCTGTAAAACTCATATTAAAAATTTTATGAAGAACTTCTTAAAATTTTGATGAACATCCTCCATATCTCATATTATTTTCTGTTGTTTCCTGTTCACTATTAAAATTAATTGAATAGAATGAAGGGCTTTGATATTAAGGAGAATCGAAATGGGACTTAGCAATGGTCTGTCAGATCCAAATAAAAAGAATATGGTGGTGGCTGACTGCACAAAGTTGTTAGACACGCAGGTTGCTTCAATGGGAGGAGTTTCTGGTCTCGCATTGAAAGCCGGCTACGCGGCTGTAAAAGGGATCGCGCCTAGTTATTGTGGCGAAGCCATCGAGCGTCTTTTGCCGGACTCTTTCACGGCACTCGATCCGATTTGGAGTGAGGGCATACAAACGGGCAACCCGGCAGAACACCTGATCCAGAACCGCTCTCGCACGGCGGACGCGTTGCTGAGCATCACTGACACAAAGATCGAGAAAAGCAAAAACACAACCGTGAAAGGGGTATATAACAAACTCCGCAACTCAGCTAAGAAGCACGTCGAGGACGCGGTACCGGGCTTAGCCAAGATCATTGATAACTACACCAAGAGCTGAGCGCGTATTTGGTGATAGCTGTTGACTGCTGAGTGGTAACACTCAACAGTCTCAAGTTACCTGTTTGAATGCAACTTGATATAGTAAATATAATTACGCCAGTTCAAATACGTTGTTAAAGACAATTTGTTTAGGCGATCGCCTAAAAAGTGCCGACGGTCAAATTATTTGTCGCTTTATTTGTCGCTCAAGAAGAACGCCTTAAAAGTCGCCAACATTCACAAGCAATTTCCCAATCTTCTTCAGTGTGAATCACCAATACCCGCACTGCTGAGTCAGGGGTGGCAATATCGATATCAACAGGTTTGTGTGCATTTTTTTCCTGGTCAACTTTTAGCCCTAAAAATGCAAAAGCTTCGCAAGCGGCGGCGCGAATGTCAGGAGTATTTTCACCTACACCTGCGGTAAATACCAATGCATCTAATCCCCCTAAGCTAGCGAGCATCGCACCAATATAAGACCGTAGGCGATGCACGTAGATATCCCACGCCAGTTGAGCACGGAAATTACCTTGAGAAATTGCCTCCCTAATCTGTCGCATATCATTAGAGACGCCAGAAATTCCACGTAAGCCAGAAGCGCGATTTAGGACATTGTCGAGATGATCAACCGACTCATCAGATTCGCGCAACAGGTGAATCAGAATCCCTGGATCAACCGCACCAGAACGAGCGCCCATCATCAATCCATCTAGGGGCGTAAATCCCATAGTCGTGTCAACGCTGCGACCGTTTTGTATCGCGGCTAAAGAGCAACCGTTGCCCAAATGACAAGTAATTAACCGTAGAGATGCTAATTCTCGACCGAGGATGCGAGCCGCACGCGCAGCGCAGTACTGATGACTGATGCCATGAAAGCCGTAGCGACGGATACCTTGCTCTACCCACTCATAGGGACCAGGATAGATGGCTGCTGCATCAGGGAGATGAGAATGAAAGGCGGTATCAAATACTGCAATTTGAGGAACAGATCCCCAATGTTGCTCAATCGCTTCTATTCCTTCCAGATTTGCTGGATTATGGGCAGGGGCAAGGGTTGCAAGATGAGCGATCGCCTTTTTCACATCCTCAGTAATTTCTACACTTTCACGGTAATCTTGTCCACCATGTACCACGCGATGCCCCACCACATCAATTTCTGATGGCTGAGTAATCACCTGAGTGGAACCGTTGCACAGTGTATCAAGTATACGAGCCATGACTTGATCTCGGGAGTCTGCTGGGATTTTCTCTTGCAATTCACCCTTGGCTGTTTTGACCTCGATTTCTGCAAAGCCTTGTTGGTGAGTCCAGTCTACTTTCGCTTCCCAAAGCGGTTTGAGAGGTTCTTCCGGGAGAGTATCACCCGTAATTTCGTACACACAACTCTTTTGACTGCTAGATCCGGCATTCAGTACCAGTATTTTCATCGAAAATTTGGGTAGAAACCCCGTCCTTCGTTTGACGGCTTTATATTTTTTGCGAACCATTACCGCCTTGGAGGTACTGAATCCCGTGTAGTTTTGCAATCTACTATCGGAAAGGGCAATTACAAACTGAAATCTTTCCCTCTGTACGCATAATGGTTTTGCTCCGTAGAGCCTTCCCGAAAGGGAGTAAAGTTAGCTGAGTGCTTCGCACACGCTCTTGCAACGACAATGTTAAACGGGCGGTACTATCCATTCATACACTGGCTTAACCCTCTAAACCTGTTTAATCTTTCGGTTCTAGAGCTTGGAACTAGCACTCTCCTCCAAGGTAGGAGTTTGAACACTTACCGTTAACGTAGTACCCGAAGGCACTGAGTCTGGTCAACTAATCCGCTTAGGTTTGAGGCGATGATCGCCCCCTCACCGTAGGGCAGGGGTGTTGACAGTCAGCAGAAACTGATTTTCAGAGTGGGTATGGCACTAACAATTATGAGATGATATCACTCGACGAACATCTGTCTAATGTGCCGTGTTTTAAATATTTTTAACGCTTCGATACATATCTTTTCTATTGATTGAACAGGGTAGCGCCTAGCTGCCATGAGATTTTGTATAATAACAAACTGGAATGAGACGTCAAAGACGTTCTTTCATACCAAACACGCGACGGGTTATCGACTTCATCAAACCAGGAAACAGGTGAAACATCGCCGTCCAGAGTTTTGCTGTGCCAACAATCACATCTGCTCGCCGATGCTGAACGCCATTCCAGATTGCTTTTGCTACATCTTCAGGGGTTTCCAGTACACGGCTATGAAGTGCCTTATCCACGAGTTCATATCGTGCATGAGCCATGCTCTCATCTTTTCCCCGAAAAATTCCTCGCTCCATCAATTGAGTCCGGATAAAACTGGGATAAATACCGCATACGTGAATTCCTTTGGGTGATAATTCTGCGCGTAATGCCTTTGTTAATCCGGTGACAGCAAACTTGCTTGTGGTGTAAGGCACCTGATAAGGAATTGGATCTAGCCCTCCTATAGAACTGATGTTGACGATCGCTCCGCTGCTTCGCTCTAGAAAATGCGGTAGCAGTGCATGAATCATATGAATGTAGCCCCAAAGATTGGTGTCAATCACCTGTTGCCAATCGTTTAACGAGAATTCCTCCACAGGTCCTAATGTGTAAATTGAGGCATCATTCACCAGCACATCGATATGACCAAATTCATTGATTGCAGCATCAACCAAATGCTTCACCTGAACTGGATCTCGAACATCGACAGAAATGGCAAGTGCCTTTCGTCCAAGCGATCGTACTTCAGAAGCCGCAGCTTCTAAGCGATCAAGTTGTCGTGCTGCTAAAACAACGTCATATCCATGATGAGCAAATTCTAAGGCGGTGGCTTTGCCGATTCCTTGCGATGCACCTGTGATGATGACAGTGTTAGGCATGGGATATGTAAGCTATCATTTTTTCTGACTGAACGGCAGTAGGCAAAACATGATCGGTTTTCAGGACTTTTGCCGATTATTTATAACTCATAAATAATATTACCAACAACAAAGAAAAGATGAACTTAAGCAATTTACTCGAAAAAGAACTTGCCCGATGGAATGATATTATTTCTACCCGTACTCATGAGCCCAGAGCTTACATACACCGGGGGATGGTTCATTTTAAGCTAGGTAACATCGATGAGTCTATTGCTGACTTCGACATTGCAGAACAACTGGACTCTCGTTTAACACCATACTTGTGGCAGCGGGGGTTATCATACTACTACGCTGAAAAATTTGCTGATGGTGCCAAACAATTTGAGGTGGACTTGAGCGTCAACTCTCAAGATGTGGAAGAAACAATATGGCGCTATCTTTGCATCGCCCGCCTTTACGGTGCTGCCAAAGCACGTCAGTCTTTGTTACCAGTAAAAAATGACCCCCGACTTGTAATGCGGCGCGTATACGATTTGTATGCAGGACATTGTTCAACAGATGATGTCCTGGCTGTTGGCACGAACAACGACAAGCGTGCCAAGTTTTACGCTTATCTTTACGTAGGATTGTATTTTGAAGCAGAGAACCGAACAGACGAAGCGCGACACTACATGACTCAAGCATTCAACGAATACGAGATTGACGATTATATGTGGCACGTGGCTGCCATACACCAAAAATTGCGAGGGTGGGATTAGGTGCTCATCTTGCCTACTGATACTAAGCTGCATTCATACAGGAAACTTTCTTTTTTCCTCTGTGTGTCAGGGACACTTTCTTCAACGGGGGGAACCCCCCAACGGGAGAGCCAGTTGCCTGCTGTCGGGAAACCCTCCTGCAGCACTGGTCTCACCGCACGAAGTGTCCTCCTCTGCGTCCTGGAGCGGTTCATTCAGGAAATTCTCTGTTTGAACGCAACTTGGTATGAAAAGTTTCCACTTTGTTTTTCAATAAGCACCTGAAGTTTAACTGTCCAGTTCAAAATCCGATAAAATCTTCAACACGAAAAACCTGCCCTTAAAACAGTGAACAGTACCAGCCGCAGTGACGCTTTCTCGGGCTGGTGGGGGATTTAAACCCGCCACCAACGCTCTCTGGTGCTCTTGGTGGGGGACTGAAACATGCAAAGGATGAAACTGAGAACTGATAACTGATAACTGGTAACTGTTAAAAAGGGGTTAGGGTTCCTTTGAGAATGGCTAGTTATCTATTCCTCAATGCCCACCCCTAGAACACCGATTCACTAATCCCAAAAACCCGGTTTCTGTTCCTGAAAAGATTAATTTTTCGTTGGCTGTAGAGACGCGCTGTTTGAAGCGTCTCTACAAAAAAATCGGTTTTTTAGCTCCAAGTCTGAATACTGAATTGGTGTTCTAGATATCAGGTAATCACAGTTGGCTTGTCCATTCCAGTTAAAGTACGAATTTGGGCAATCTCATCTGCAATGGTGATAAGTTCTGCCAATGCTTCCTGGGGATCAAGATTCTGCTTTGCCGGATCGGGTTCGTAGCTTTCTAAATAAAGCCTTAATGTCGCGCCTTGTGTGCCTGTACCAGATAGCCGGAAGACAATCCGCGAACCATCGGTGAAGCCAATACGAACTCCTTGCTTCTGACTGATGCTACCATCAATCGGGTCGGTATAACTGAAGTCATCACCGTAGTCAACCTCGTAGGAACCATACCGCTTTCCTTTGAGGTTTGGCGCAATAGCACGGAGACTTGTGATTAAGTTGTTCGCGCGATCGCTATCTACTTCTTCATAGTCATGGCGAGAGTAATAATTGCGCCCGTAGGTTTGCCAATGTTCTGTGACAATCTGCTCTACTGACTGTTGCCGTACTGCTAATATATTTAGCCAGAACAGCACTGCCCAGAGTCCATCTTTCTCGCGGATATGGTTGGAACCTGTGCCGAAACTCTCTTCGCCGCAGAGGGTTGCTCTACCTGCATCTAGCAAATTGCCAAAGAATTTCCAGCCTGTGGGAGTTTCATAACACTCAATCCCAAGTTGTTTCGCCACACGGTCTGCTGCTTGACTGGTGGGCATAGAGCGGGCAATTCCAGCAAGACCAGAACTATACCCAGGAACTAATTTAGCATTTGCTGCCAGTATTGCTAAGCTATCGCTGGGAGTGACGAAAAATCGGCTACCCAGAATCATGTTGCGATCGCCATCTCCATCAGAAGCAGCACCGAAATCAGGAGCATTTTCCCCGAACAGAATTTCCACCAGATCATGAGCGTAAACGAGGTTGGGGTCGGGATGTCCACCGCCAAAGTCCTCTAGGGCTGTGCCATTCGTGACAGTCCCTTGTGGTGCACCCAAACGCTCCTCAAAAATCTTGTGAGCATAAGGACCAGTCACAGCATGCAAAGAGTCGATGCACATACGGAACTGTCCGTTTGTCACCAATTCGCGGATGCGCTCAAAATCAAACAGCGACTGCATCAACTCTGCGTAGTCTGCAACAGAATCAATGACTTCCACCGCCATATCGCCTATCTTGAACTCTCCTAATGTATCAAGACTGACATCAGGAGCTTCCAATATTTTGTAGCTATCAATCTCTTTACTACGTTGATAGATGGCTTCCGTCACTTTTTCTGGGGCTGGTCCACCATTATCAATGTTGTATTTTATTCCAAAATCACCGTCTGGACCACCAGGGTTATGGCTTGCCGAAAGGATTATACCACCAAAGGTGTGATACTTGCGAATAATAGCAGAAGTAGCCGGGGTAGAAAGAATCCCACCTTGACCGACCAGCACTCGACCAAAGCGATTAGCGGCTGCCATTTTCAGGATAATTTGAATTGCCTGACGATTGTAGTAGCGACCATCGCCTCCCAAAACCAGAGTCTGACCTTGATATCCTTGCAGACTATCAAAGATGGACTGCACAAAGTTTTCTAAGTAATGAGGCTTTTGAAAGACAGAAACTTTCTTTCTGAGTCCAGAAGTACCTGGTTTCTGGTCGGTAAACGGTTGGGTTTGTATAGTTTTGCTAACCATAGCGATATTTGAGGCATTCACAACAAAAATTGCGTCAAGGGGACTAGGGATTGGGGATTAGGGATTGGGGATTGGGTAATAAAGCCGAAAAATTATGTCCGGAGAAATATTGACCGAAACCAAGTCGGGAGCATTTCCCCCAACAACCGTCCCCAGTACCCAGAAACAGTGCGGTATTCCTCCCCCACCATACGTACTCGTTGGTGGGGAGAACAGTGACCTCACCAGTTGATAGTCCTAACACTACTTAAGCAGATGTTGTCGCAACAACCTGCTGTAAAATTCTAATTTCCTTCCTCAGGTTGAATCTTAAGGAGATTGCCAATGGCTAATCACAAATTTTTCCAGCTAAACCTTGCTATTTCCCACTCACAAGGCATACAGAAGTTATTTGCCACAGCGATATTGCTGTTTGCCATAGTTTATCCGTCTTCATTTGCTCAAGCGGCTGACTCAAATAAGAACGATTTCAACAATACTTTTGGAATGCGGAGTTTACAGCCAGGAGTGAACCCACTTGGTGATCAACCTCAACCATTCGTCGTCGCTAGAAGATACGACAGGAGATCCCGAGTTCGCAGAATAATCATTGGCGGACCAGTCAGGCGAAATCAAGTTCGACGAGTTCGTGTACGACCAGTCGGGCGAAATCGAGTTCAACGAGTCTATCAACCAGTCAGGCGAAATCGAGTTCAACGAGTCTATGCACCAGTCAGACGATACAACAGATACAGGGGTCAGCGGGTGTATGTACGTTGACATCCTCCCCACGGCTGTTCAAATATCGCGCAGAGCGCTCATTTGAACAAAAAGCCGGGGGATTCCAAGACTTGCGCCTTGGGCTTTCTGGTTCCACGAGTCGGCTTATCTGAAGGGATTTCTCCACTCCCGTCCTATAAACTGGGCGGGCTAGAAGCCATTGGTGTCAACTTAACGCAAAACGGGCGGTTAGAAACCGCGCCTACACAAACAAAACCCACCTCCGTGGGTTAAAAAACCTTAATTTTCTGTTAGTCTGCCTCCGCAGACTTTGCCTGTGTAGCCGCGTTCGCGTAGCGTGCGCCTTCGCGCATATTCTATTCGCCGGGGCTTAAGTTGACACGTATGGCTAGAAGCCCACCCCACTCATATTGGATAATTTATTTGTTGGAAATCCCTAATGTAGTAAGCGCTGTCTTCGCTCTATTAAACTGAAGACAGCGCTTACTACAAACCCAGTTTGTGTGTATGAAATGGAAATAGCGTTTTCCACCTGCTGCTAACCTGGAAACATACATCCACAAGCAGCAGCACGCACCATGAAGAGAGAAGTTTTTAACTATCCTCCCAGCGTGGAAGTCTTAAAGTTGTTAACGCCAGGTTCCTTAAAACAAAACTTGGCGAAAGCGGTAAGATTATGGGTTATTTTACGTTCTATCTATGGAGATGATGTTGATGAAGTTAAATTAGAATTACAAGAGGAATTTACTTTCCTTGAATGGCGCGACTTATTTTTTCTTGATGCGACAAAGCAACATTCACGCGATAAAGCTCCAATTTTACATAACGAAGAATGTCGCTGCGCCACCAAATTAACTGACTGGCTGTTTACATCACCTTTAAGCATTGATAAAAGTAAATGGTTTCAGTCATTCCAAAAATATTATTCCATTCAATTTGATGAATTAGAAAGTTTACTATTGACGGGAGTCATTACTAATTACCGAAAAAATAGTCAACCAGATAACGAAGTTACTACTAGCAATAGCCAAAATCACCGCTTTTCTAAATCTTTATCTAACGGGCGTTTATTTGCTGTCACCAGTCGAAATTTGAAAGAACACGATTTTCAATCATTAGTCAATCTGGGATGGTTAAAAAAAGCAAGTCATCAAGAAAAAGTCAATCAAGTGAAATACTTGAAAGTAGATAGCTTTCCTGAGTGTTTCTTGGCTCGTCTTCAAGAGGCAGAAATTCCTTCTGAACAGTTTACAAATGAGGAATTATCTGCTTTTAATAATTCCTTGTCTCAACCAATTAATGGTATTCAGCGATTTTTTATTCACGCAGAGTACATAGTTCATCCCCAGTTATATAACCGCGTTGAGTTACTGCAAAAGCACCTTAAAAATATTTGGGCACAAGATAGTATACCGTTGGTGAAGTTAACTTATCGGAGTGCCAAACTATATCATGATACTGTCGATTGTATTGTTTATCCGGTTTGCATTTACTACTACCAACGCGCACCTTATCTATTTGCTTACGGTCAAACTCCCAAGCAAGATGACGAAAATCGTTGGAGCAAAATCGATTGGTATGATTACCGCCTTGACCGAATTCTCAAATTAGATGAATTGCCAAAAAATCTAGATGATGCAAATATTCCCAAACACTTTGTAGATAAATGTCAAGGCAAATATCCACCAACTCCTGATGATATTAAAGAAAAAATGTCAGTTGCTTGGGGATTTGATATCTACAAACCGCAGGAATTACTTGTGTTGAGATTTGACCAGTATTTCTATGCTAATTACATTACAGGAACAGAACGGGATCAAATGTTTACAAAAATCTCTCGCCAACAAGTTGAAAGATTGGTGAAATCTTACACTTTAGTAGCATCAGCAGAACAAAAATATCTGCTTTCAACCTTACAATCTCGTTCACCAAACGATAATTACTGTAAAGTGGATTATCGCGCCAATGATAATAACATCGTCATGCGTTTGCGGGCTTGGGGACCGAATGTAGAGGTTATTTTACCTTGGCATTTTCGAGAGCGCATGGCAAGAGATATGGAAGCTACTTACAAGCTTTATAAATAACAAACTTTATAAATAATCAGGGAAATTATACCATGAACTTAAACGCAACAGAAACATCAAAATTAACCCATCGTTTTGAACAAGCTTTGGTTTACGCTACTAGACTTCACGCCAAACAAACTAGAAAAGGAGGAGGTAACGTACCTTACATTAGTCACCTATTAAGTGTCGCAGCGTTGGTATTAGAAGATGGTGGCGACGAAGACGAAGCCATAGCAGCATTATTACATGATGCGATCGAAGACCAAGGAGGGGAAGCAACCCGCCAAGTCATTTTAAATATGTTTGGTGAAAGAGTTTGTGAAATAGTTGATGGTTGCACTGATGCAGATACAATACCAAAGCCACCTTGGCAAGAACGCAAACAGCAATATATTGAAAAATTGCGCCATGCTTCAGCTTCAATTCGCAGGGTAGCGCTAGCGGATAAATTGCATAATGCGCGTTGTATTTTGAGTGATTTACATAAAGAAGGGGAAGCAACCTGGCAAAAGTTTCAAGGTGGTAAAGATGGGACTTTATGGTATTACCGCACTTTGCTGGCATTCTTTTTAGAAAGTGATGCTACTTCCGGGTTAGTAAAGGAATTAAATCGCATTGTTGGTGAGTGGGAAAAGGTGAAAGATGATTGATATTGCTAGCAAGTTTCTCGATATTAAGAATTTTCAAAATGCTTGGCAAAAGGTAGCGGAAAATCACGGTTGTGCAGGAGTCGATGGAGAAACGATTGATAGTTTTGCCCGCAATCAAACCGTTAATATTTATCAATTACTCAATGCTGTCGCTAATAGTACTTATCAACCTTCTCCTTGCAAGCAGGTGATTATCCCTAAAAAAAACGGCACTCAAAGAGAGTTAAAAATACCAACTGTACGAGACAGAATTGTGCAGCAGGCTTTATTAAATATACTGTATCCGTTAATGGAGGAGAAATTTTCGCCTGCTAGTTTTGCTTATCGTCCCAATTTATCCTATCTCAATGCAGTAGAAAAAATCGCTGATTGGCGAGATATGGGATATCATTGGGTGTTAGATGCGGATATAGTCAAGTTTTTTGATAATATCGACCATAACAGGTTATTAAAAGAAGTCAGGCTACATATAGATAATCCGGGAATTTTATGTTTGATTAAATCTTGGATATCAGTTGGGGTGTTAACTGCAGAGGGGTTAGTTCTACCACAAAAAGGCATTCCTCAAGGTGCGGTGATTTCCCCGATTTTGGCGAACATTTATCTACATGAATTTGATGAATGGGTGAGTGCAACTGATTTAAAACTGGTGCGTTATGCAGATGATTTTCTGGTTTTATCACGTACTCAAGAGCGGATTTTGCAAGCAAAGTCAGAAATCATGAATCTGTTGGATTTGATGGGATTGATGATGAATGCAGAAAAAAGCCAAATTACTCATTTTGGGCGTGGGTTTCGGTTTTTAGGTCATGGTTTTTTAGAGAATGCAATTTTTCCTGTGAATGTTGACGAGGGAAAGCTGAAATCTGCTATAGAAAAACAAAATAAAGCTCAAAATAGCAGTAAAAAAAAAGTTCTAAATCTGGGGAACCAAGCCAGGAAACTAAGGAAAATATCGTAGAAACATATGGCGAATGGAATTCGCTGCTAGACAAACCAAGTCCGCCTACGCGGACTTATGTCGGGTCTGCGAAGCCAAGCTCACCTCGTTCCCATGCTCTGCATGGGAATGCAGTCAACGAGGTTCTACCTCCAGATAACGAGAAGCAGAGCATCTCTGAAATCGTTCCTAGCCTGGAGCCTGGGAACGAGGATATCACGTATTTGAGAAATATTGCAACTCTACATCAACCCTTTCTTGCAGAAATAGAGACAGAATTACCTCCTCAAACCGAAGAGGATAACAGCTTTTTTCAAAAAAATATTTGGCAGAGAGAAATGGCAGCTATCTATCTCATTGAACAAGGCACAAATATCTATAAAGACTACCAACGCTTTATTATTCATGTCTCAGAAAAACCTAAACTTGAAGTCCCCATTCGAGAAGTGCAGCAAATTCTCGTTTTTGGCAATATTCAACTATCAACTCCCGTGATTCAAGCTTGTTTACAAGAACAAATACCAGTATTATTTCTCAGTCAAAATGGTCAATATCACGGTCATTTATGGAGTGAAGAATCAACGAATTTAGAGAATCAATTAATCCAGATTGAGAGACGCAATCATGGCGACTTTCAATTTCAGGTCTCGAAAGCGATCGCTTTCGGTAAATTGATGAATTCCAAGCAGCTATTGTTGCGATTTAATCGCAAGCGCAAAGTCGCAGAAGTGGAAAAAGCTATTTTTGGCATCAGTCAAGATATCGACTCGCTGGATTTAGTAGATAATTTAGATTCGTTACGCGGTTATGAAGGAATAGCTGCTGCCAGATATTTTCCGGCTTTTGGGAAGTTAATTACTAATTCTAAGTTTGAATTTTCTCTGCGTAACCGTCAACCACCCACCGATCCAATAAATTCTTTATTGAGTTTTGGTTACACGCTGTTATTTAATAATGTTTTAAGTTTTATTATCGCTGAGGGGCTTTCTCCTTATTTGGGGAATTTTCACTATGGGGAAAAGCAAAAGCCATATTTAGCTTTCGATTTAATGGAGGAAATGAGGTCGGTTATTGTTGATAGCTTGATTTTAAACATTGTTAATCATTCTTTACTCAAACCGCAAGATTTTGACATAATTCCTAGTACAGGAGGAGTTTATTTAAATCAGACAGCTAGACGGGTATTTCTCAAATATTTTGAAAATCGGATGAATGAAGAGGTATCTCATCCAGATTTGCAATCTCAAATAACCTATCGCCATGCAATTCAATTGCAAGTGAGGCGATATAAACGGTGTTTGTTATCGGGGGTTCCCTATGAACCTTTTTTAAGAGCCGTGTAAATGCTGGTGCTTGTTGTGTATGATATTACTGATGATAAAAGGCGTACAAAGTTATCTAATTTCCTAGAGGGATATGGGCGAAGAGTCCAACTTTCTGTGTTTGAATGTTTTTTAAGTTTGGAGGAAATGCGAGAACTTCATGAAAAGGTGAAAAAGTTAGTTAAACCTGTGGAGGATAATGTGCGGTTTTATTGGATATCGCAGGAAGCAGTTTCGAGGGTGCTGACTATTGGTGGTGAGTCTCCCCAACCACCGCCAAAGTATTATGTTATCTAGGTTTGGGCAAGATTAGGGGTGGTTTTTAGGTCGTGCATCGACACCACTCGCCAAATCGCCGAAACCCTATATTTTTCGTTGAGTGGTGTCGATTGCTTGTAGGGCAAGGGTTTGAGGTATGTCTGTTGTTCTATTTCGTACAATATATATAATGTTTTTTAGAGTGGTGTCGATTTGGCGGCTGAAATCCTTACTGGGTAAGGGCTGCTAGACGAACTCCCTACCGATTGGGTTAAATCGGATTAGTTGGAAACGGTAAAGAGTTGATGCTGGATTACTGTAGTCCGCAACCCTACCGATTGGGTTAAATCGGATTAGTTGGAAACATTCGTACAGTTCTTTTCTTCCCTCTTTCCCTCTTACCCTACCGATTGGGTTAAATCGGATTAGTTGGAAACTCTGAATAAACTTCGGAAAACCTACCTCCTCCGCTACCCTACCGATTGGGTTAAATCGGATTAGTTGGAAACAAAATAGTTGTCCTGTGGTACTATTATAAACGAAGTCTCCCCTACCGATTGGGTTAAATCGGATTAGTTGGAAACACGTAACATGGGTAGCAGTACTTGTTATTATTTCTACCCCTACCGATTGGGTTAAATCGGATTAGTTGGAAACCATTTCCAAGCTTTTCGCTACGGCATTAAGTTTATCTTGCGCCCTACCGATTGGGTTAAATCGGATTAGTTGGAAACCTGATGTCGTTGCACTATTAGCAACATCCCTGAAGTCCCCTACCGATTGGGTTAAATCGGATTAGTTGGAAACCTTATTATTTTTTGTGTTCCCTTAAAGTTAAAATACCCTACCGATTGGGTTAAATCGGATTAGTTGGAAACCTAAACATGAATTTCTCCATTGAGTAGTTTGTTGGTTGCCCTACCGATTGGGTTAAATCGGATTAGTTGGAAACTTTCCATAAGTGTCAATGTCAGGAAGAGTAATTTCTCCCCTACCGATTGGGTTAAATCGGATTAGTTGGAAACATCAAGGGTTTGGGTGGTTGCGAAACACATAAATCCCTACCGATTGGGTTAAATCGGATTAGTTGGAAACGACTACCTTGTGGCTAGCCATTAATGGTCGATACACCCTACCGATTGGGTTAAATCGGATTAGTTGGAAACAGTAGGATTTTGCTTTCGCAAAAACTTTTTGGTTCCCTACCGATTGGGTTAAATCGGATTAGTTGGAAACTTTTGATGATTTACAGGGTATATAAGATTATATACCCTCCCTACCGATTGGGTTAAATCGGATTAGTTGGAAACCAAAACACAAGCAAGCCGAGGAGATTCATTATAACCCTACCGATTGGGTTAAATCGGATTAGTTGGAAACATCAGATATTGCATCTGGAGGCTTTACAGGATACCATGCCCTACCGATTGGGTTAAATCGGATTAGTTGGAAACTCTAAAAAGAAGATTTCTAGTATTTCATCTACCCTACCGATTGGGTTAAATCGGATTAGTTGGAAACTTGAACTGGTTGATCTTTGACTTTAACAACTTCTTCGGCCCCTACCGATTGGGTTAAATCGGATTAGTTGGAAACCATTGTATAATACTGGAGAAATGGGTTCTCCTACCCTACCGATTGGGTTAAATCGGATTAGTTGGAAACCAGAAGTTGTCGTTGTAGCTTTTTCACTACCTGCCCCTACCGATTGGGTTAAATCGGATTAGTTGGAAACACTAACACCCTACTCAGCTGTCTTACCAGCGTTTCCACCCTACCGATTGGGTTAAATCGGATTAGTTGGAAACTTTGCTAACTCTTTTCCATTAACTGTCATCATCCCTACCGATTGGGTTAAATCGGATTAGTTGGAAACTTTTCTACACTGTCCTCAGCATTTGGATTAATCATTACCCTACCGATTGGGTTAAATCGGATTAGTTGGAAACTCTATGAGTTTATGAGTAGTTTTTAAAAACTAACACCCTACCGATTGGGTTAAATCGGATTAGTTGGAAACTAAACCTCTGTAAAAAATAAAATTACTTTAAAAAAAAACCCTACCGATTGGGTTAAATCGGATTAGTTGGAAACTTTTGGCCTACTTCTTCGAAGAAGTGTGTCTCGCTGAACCCTACCGATTGGGTTAAATCGGATTAGTTGGAAACGATCGCCAGGCTTAGAAGTATCTGAGTTTCCTTGTGCCCTACCGATTGGGTTAAATCGGATTAGTTGGAAACGACAACAAATTCTTTGTTGTCACTTTTGTTTGACCCTACCGATTGGGTTAAATCGGATTAGTTGGAAACTGGGAGAATGTTTCGTGAGCCATCAGAATACCCTACCGATTGGGTTAAATCGGATTAGTTGGAAACAAATAGGTTGCTGCGGCTGTTGAGTAGCTTGTGACTCCCCTACCGATTGGGTTAAATCGGATTAGTTGGAAACTTTCTCAGAAAGCTCTGGAAGTTCAATTGGTAAAATACCGCCCTACCGATTGGGTTAAATCGGATTAGTTGGAAACCGTGAGAGTTTTTTGAAGTCTGGATCTCGAACCAGCCCTACCGATTGGGTTAAATCGGATTAGTTGGAAACTGTCCAGTCCTGTAATGTTGCAGGTCTTATTGTGGCCCTACCGATTGGGTTAAATCGGATTAGTTGGAAACTCAAACTTGTAAGTTTGAGGCTCTCCCTTGTAAGGAAGATACCCTACCGATTGGGTTAAATCGGATTAGTTGGAAACGCTAGTAGCAGAGGTCTTAGGATCTTTTCCAATGGCTGCCCTACCGATTGGGTTAAATCGGATTAGTTGGAAACCTTTCTCCATTTTTTTTGAGGAAAAAGTAGCTTCGTACCCTACCGATTGGGTTAAATCGGATTAGTTGGAAACATAAGTACTTTACATCTTCGATCAGCTCGCTGTACCCCCTACCGATTGGGTTAAATCGGATTAGTTGGAAACAAGTATTTTTGGTTACTCCAAATGGCTTAGTTCCCCCTACCGATTGGGTTAAATCGGATTAGTTGGAAACTCTCCCGTAACGAAGTTTTGGGCTTGTTCACCAAGAAACCCTACCGATTGGGTTAAATCGGATTAGTTGGAAACCGATAGTTAGCTTCAACTCTATTTTTGCTAGTTGTAACCCCTACCGATTGGGTTAAATCGGATTAGTTGGAAACTCCGACATATTGTTGCCTTATTACTCTACCAATAGTGCCCTACCGATTGGGTTAAATCGGATTAGTTGGAAACATACTAATCCTACTGGATCAGTTTATTCTGATAACCCTACCGATTGGGTTAAATCGGATTAGTTGGAAACGGAAATGGTTGCATCCGGTTCCACAGTCACTTGTGGCCCTACCGATTGGGTTAAATCGGATTAGTTGGAAACCTCTTGGAAGCATGGTGAACATACTAACAAGCCCTACCGATTGGGTTAAATCGGATTAGTTGGAAACCATCAGGCTCGCCATCTGTAACAACCAAAATGGTCTCTCCCCTACCGATTGGGTTAAATCGGATTAGTTGGAAACGTAGGGAAATCGTTCCTGTAATAAAATGGGTTTGCCTCCCTACCGATTGGGTTAAATCGGATTAGTTGGAAACGTTCGTTCTGTTTTGCTGATACAACAAATAAGAAAAAATGCCCTACCGATTGGGTTAAATCGGATTAGTTGGAAACGAAAGGCCAAGCTCCTGTACTTGGTCCAATGCTTTCCCTACCGATTGGGTTAAATCGGATTAGTTGGAAACTATTTTTTTAACGAGTAATCTTTCGGTTATATTATCTATATCCCCTACCGATTGGGTTAAATCGGATTAGTTGGAAACCACTTTTTAGTGAGTGTACTTGATCTATATTACCCTACCGATTGGGTTAAATCGGATTAGTTGGAAACACTAATAATTTTTTAGCTAGCTTTTTCAAAAAAAAAACCCTACCGATTGGGTTAAATCGGATTAGTTGGAAACTTTATATTGAGTGGTAGGTCAAAATGTTGAACGTCACAAGCCCTACCGATTGGGTTAAATCGGATTAGTTGGAAACTATTTGTGTATCTAAAATATTGCAAGGTTTTTCTTCAATCCCTACCGATTGGGTTAAATCGGATTAGTTGGAAACTCGAACGTCGACGACATGCGCTCGAACATCGCCCCTACCGATTGGGTTAAATCGGATTAGTTGGAAACGAATATTCATTCGGATTTTTAGCTGTTCCCATAGAATACCCTACCGATTGGGTTAAATCGGATTAGTTGGAAACGTGTTGATGAATGGTGACTTTCTATTTTTTTTAAAAAACCCCTACCGATTGGGTTAAATCGGATTAGTTGGAAACAATAAATTCTTTTTCCGGCACTTTGGGTGAAAGCCCCTACCGATTGGGTTAAATCGGATTAGTTGGAAACGTTTGCCCTGAACCTCACGCAGTTCTTTGGTATCATTTTCCCCTACCGATTGGGTTAAATCGGATTAGTTGGAAACCATTTTTTTCTTGCTGAGCAAGCTGCATGGGTGCACCCTACCGATTGGGTTAAATCGGATTAGTTGGAAACGCATCTTTGTTGTTTTCAAAAAACATATAGTAGTTAGAGAGCCCTACCGATTGGGTTAAATCGGATTAGTTGGAAACAAACGGAATTAAGCCCTAATTTTTTGTGTATCCCTACCGATTGGGTTAAATCGGATTAGTTGGAAACCATTAATGTAGATTCTAGTGATTGTATTATTTGCCCTACCGATTGGGTTAAATCGGATTAGTTGGAAACGGTAAATTCAATCACTGTTGCCAGTTCTGCTCTCACCCCTACCGATTGGGTTAAATCGGATTAGTTGGAAACTATTAGCATGAACGCTTTCCCAACTTGGAGAAACCCCCTACCGATTGGGTTAAATCGGATTAGTTGGAAACACTGGAGAGGTTCTTCCATCTACTCTAGCAACCCCTACCGATTGGGTTAAATCGGATTAGTTGGAAACCATTACAAATTTTTAAAACTTCGCATTTTTTTGCTAAATCCCCTACCGATTGGGTTAAATCGGATTAGTTGGAAACCAAAAATCCTTAATCTTACAGCATGAATTGATTGTCCCTACCGATTGGGTTAAATCGGATTAGTTGGAAACGAAACGGTAGAATTGCTTCTATTGACCCTCGCAAAGCCACCCTACCGATTGGGTTAAATCGGATTAGTTGGAAACTTTACTATGTCGTATGTAAATGTAGAATCAGAAAAAATACCCCTACCGATTGGGTTAAATCGGATTAGTTGGAAACAACAGCCTGCTCATTCATGGGCTTTATCCTTATCGCTGCCCCTACCGATTGGGTTAAATCGGATTAGTTGGAAACTGCTGCATCTCTGATAATAACAACACTCCCACTTGCCCCTACCGATTGGGTTAAATCGGATTAGTTGGAAACCTATGTCTTCTTGATTGTCCATAGGCACACCTCGAAACCCCTACCGATTGGGTTAAATCGGATTAGTTGGAAACACGAGCCCGGAAACCGGGTTTTCAACATCAAAAAAAAACCCTACCGATTGGGTTAAATCGGATTAGTTGGAAACCCCATAAATTGGCAGATTAAGCATAATCCAGTAGTAGACCCTACCGATTGGGTTAAATCGGATTAGTTGGAAACTTTATGCGCCGGTTACTACGTGATTGCTCCCAAGCCCTACCGATTGGGTTAAATCGGATTAGTTGGAAACTGCCAAAAGTTTATCCTATTTTAGAGGCTAAAATAAGCCCTACCGATTGGGTTAAATCGGATTAGTTGGAAACTACCATTTCTCGGGCATTTTGCCTCCAAAATGGCACCCCTACCGATTGGGTTAAATCGGATTAGTTGGAAACTTAACCACTTTCGTAAATTTTTTTTCGCCCTCTACGTATCCACCCTACCGATTGGGTTAAATCGGATTAGTTGGAAACGCTAAGAAAAAGTTTGAGTATAACTTGGAAATTTCTACCCTACCGATTGGGTTAAATCGGATTAGTTGGAAACAATAGGGCGCTAGCAGCTGCCTCCATGGACCGTAACGGCCCTACCGATTGGGTTAAATCGGATTAGTTGGAAACAGTCGTTGAGTACTTTGTGTCAGAAAACTGTGCAATCCCCTACCGATTGGGTTAAATCGGATTAGTTGGAAACCTTGTGAGGTGGTCTTTTTATTACAAGGCATAGTCGCCCTACCGATTGGGTTAAATCGGATTAGTTGGAAACCTCACATGAGAGGCTGGCATATTAGTGCGTTCTCTAACCCCTACCGATTGGGTTAAATCGGATTAGTTGGAAACCTGGGCTTGACAATAAAGGTTAGGCGGCTTCTTATTAAAACCCTACCGATTGGGTTAAATCGGATTAGTTGGAAACATAGGAGCAGAAATGAGGCCTACTGCAAGGGTACTTAGGCCCTACCGATTGGGTTAAATCGGATTAGTTGGAAACTTGCTGGCAAATGTAATGACTCCCTGCTGCACATCACCCCTACCGATTGGGTTAAATCGGATTAGTTGGAAACGTAATAGGATAAACGAAAGCCCTTTTTCCTCCAATTGTAACCCTACCGATTGGGTTAAATCGGATTAGTTGGAAACCTTAGCAGTTTCTTGGGTTGAGGACTCTTCAGAGACCCTACCGATTGGGTTAAATCGGATTAGTTGGAAACCATCGACAATATCAGCAACCGGGTTCTCGCAGTCGACCCTACCGATTGGGTTAAATCGGATTAGTTGGAAACGCTACTTCAAGATCAAGTCCGGCTTCCGAGAAGAGTATGCCCTACCGATTGGGTTAAATCGGATTAGTTGGAAACGATCAGATCCCCGGTGATGGCGTCCTTCCAGCCCTACCGATTGGGTTAAATCGGATTAGTTGGAAACTTTACGATTCACACGTAAACCTCATGAGGAAAGAACCCTACCGATTGGGTTAAATCGGATTAGTTGGAAACTCCTTTTCTGTTTCTTGTTCTGCCCAATTCAAGCCCTACCGATTGGGTTAAATCGGATTAGTTGGAAACATTTCCTTCTTTTGCGAAAATTTCGCTTTCTTGCACCCTACCGATTGGGTTAAATCGGATTAGTTGGAAACTCATTGTGATTTGCAAACAAGAGAGATGCCAAGTCATCCCTACCGATTGGGTTAAATCGGATTAGTTGGAAACACTAGAACTTCCGCCAGCACCGCCAGTTCCTGTACCCTACCGATTGGGTTAAATCGGATTAGTTGGAAACACAAATCTATAGAAAACAGCAGATTAAACTTCCCATCTTCAAACCAAGTAGAATGGAGAATTTTGCGCTAAGTTAAATAAGAAGTTTCAAAAACTGGAGTTTAGACTAAAACAGGCGATCGCTACACGGTGGCAGCAGACTGGGTAAAAGGTATAAACAATTAAGGAGATGCCTGTGTTAAAACAAGCATCTCCCGACGGAAGATGAGAGAAGCACTACCAACTCACATCAACCACTATGGATGTTTTTGCCAGAATAAAGGCAATAGTCAAAAAATGACAAGTGAGAAAGTCGATAAATTTAGCTATCACTAGCACAGTGAAAATCGTGCTTTTATTCCTTGAAATCAGATTTTGCTGAATTGTATATTTCCCTGATAAAATCCTTGTCTTTAGCAACTTCCTTTGTCGCAACTTTTAAATTCTTTTCATTAATGGGCACATTTGAGGAAACAAGAAACATGATTGCTTTCAAGTAAGTCCAACCCATTACAGTCGAAATAGCATAGAAAGTAGCACCTGTGACTGCCATTCCTCCAGCTGTTCCCAAAACTGGGAATATTTTTAAAATAGAGCCTCCAACTGATCCCAGTATCATTCCTGGAATAATTGACAATACATTTGTTCCTATTGCCGATGCAACTGATTTTAAAATGTTTTTGCTCAGTGAAATGCCAAGTGCGCTATTTATTCGGGCATACATTGTCCAAGTATTAGCTACAAAGGCTAATATATCTACTCCTGGAGCTATCACAAGAACGCCACAGGTAGCAGAAATATAGGAGTGTTGTCTAATAGTTTCTACAGCTTTCTTCGCATCGTCACCTATCAAAGAGACTAACTCCTCATATACTGCCGTCTCCGCAGCGATTAGTCCTGAAAAAATTTGGCTTGTTTGCATGGGTTCTTTTTTCATAAGTTTCTAACTGTTGAATATTCCCTAAATCTGACGTTGATGTATTTAATTTAATGAGTTACTGGAAAACGACATTTCCAGGTATTTGCAGGCGGGCTGAATTTGTATATCCAACTCACTGCATTAAGCGGGTTCCCTAACTTGTAGCAAGACAAGAGCGTGTTTTCCAACTCGGAAAGTAGGTTGGGTTAAGCGCAGCGCAACGAAGCAAATGTTGGGTTTGAAAACAATCCCTAGGTGCTAATAACATCGCTAAAAAGTACTCAGGCTACACTTAACTTTATATACTTAGCAATTTGATATTGAATGTCATCTAAAAAAATTACATCATCAGCTACTTTCAAAAGCTGCTGGCTTAACATACTCTTCTTGGCAACAACAGTTACCTCTGCACCGCGTCGTTGAATTTCGGCTATTACAGGAATAAAATCACCATCACCGCTCACCAGAATCACCTTATCTTGCTGTTTCACTTCTCCCAACATATCAACAGCAATTTTTACATCATCACCAACAGTTTTGACAGTATTGCTATCTGGTCGAGGTAAAATAGGAAGTCCAATGACTTCATAACGCAAATGTTCTAAATAACTAATAAAACCCTTTTGTCCTTCAGTCATGGGTGAATGAACACCAGTGTAATATTTAAAAGTGGTAACAGTTGCATTTTGAGAAAGTTCTACCCGTAAAGCATTATAATCAAGCTCAATGTGCAAGCTATCGAGAGCAAAACTTAAATTATTGCCATCAATATAAACACGAGTTACTGATGTTTGAGTATCAGGAAGGAATTTCACTGATGGTTTTTGAGAAATTGGTTGATGATTTTCAGATTTAGGAGCAGTTTGATTGCCTGACTTTTGCAGTTGAGCAATATTTCCTAAGATGACTTTTTGTTGATGCTGTAATTTATCTATTTTAGAAAGATAAAGACGCTGACAGGTATCTTGAGTTTTGACTTTTTTCTCAAGTTTCTTGAATTCACACTGTGCGTCACAGAGTTTAGCTTGCAGGCAGGTATTTTCTTTGGTTAATAGGGTTAATTGCTTTTGTTTATTGGCATCTAATTGGTGCTGTTTGACTAGTATTTCTCTAGAAATAGCTCCCAATGCAGTGATTTCACCCAATACTCGCAGTAGAGGTTGTTTGCTAGTAGTTCCAGTGAAGATGCACGCCATAGATACAACCAATGTGATTGGGAATAATTGAGTAAGTTTCATAATGTGACTCACTAATATTTGACTTTGATGTATTTAATTTAGTGAGTTGGTGGAAAGTGATATTTCCAGTTATGGGGACAATACGGTTCAGATAAGATAATTTTCAAGAACGGTAACTTTTGTCTTGACGTTGCATACAACGTCAAGACAAGTGTGAAATTTCCAATGTCAAATTTCCAAAAATCATCCTGTTTCTCGTTTCTCGTTCCTTGTCTCTGGCAAGGAATGCATAACTTGAGGCAGAGCCTCAATATAATCATTGGGAGGCAGAGCCTCCTTTTAGGCATTCCTATGCAGAGCATAGGAACGAGAGGATGCACAGCAGAGGAACGAGAGGAACGAGAGAATGAGAGATTCCTGACAACTTTTCTCCTTCCTTGCCTCTGGCAAGGAATGCATAACTTGAGGCAGAGCCTCAATATAATCATTGGGAGGCAGAGCCTCCTTTTAGGCATTCCTATGCAGAGCATAGGAACGAGAGGATGCACAGCAGAGGAACGAGAGGAACGAGAGAATGAGAGATTCCTGACAACTTTTCTCGTTCCTTGTCTCTGGCAAGGAATGCATAACTTGAGGCAGAGCCTCAATATAATCATTGGGAGGCAGAGCCTCCTTTTAGGCATTCCTATGCACAGCATAGGAACGAGAGGATGCAGAGCATAGGAACGAGAGGATGCACAGCATAGGAACGAGAGGAACGAGAGAATGAGAGATTCCTGACAACTTTGGCGAAGTCGGGAATCTAAGTAAAGGAAAGAGCATATTCCACCCATGAGTTTTAATCATAAATAAGAAAACACAAACCCAAAAGAAATGGTGAGAGTGTATGGTAAATCCTCGTCGAGTCATGATTCTTGCAGATGGCGATAACACCTTTATGGCAGCACAAAATTTTAATCGCAAAATAAATTGGCATAAAGTGCGGGACTATTTAGCAGATCCAAAAGAGGGGAGAGAACTGATAGATATGGTGATTTATCTTGGTTTACCCCCTGCTAAAGAAAGATTTGAGGAACAGCGAAAAAGCAAAGAAAAATTTATTTACTGGGCAAGAAGTAATGGTTTTTTAGTTGTGACTAAAGAAGGTAAAGCTAAGGGAGAAGAATACGAAAATAATGTTGATGTTGTGATGGCGATGGATGCGATTGAATTGGCTTTAGAAGTTAAGCCAGATATTGTTGTTTTGGTGACAGGAGATTCTGATTTTGCTTATTTAGCAGAAAAACTGAGAAGAAGGGGAATGCGGGTTGAGGTCGCTTCTGTTGAACAATCTCTAGGAAGTGAGTTAAAAAATGCGGCTAATAGTGTGGTGGATTTAACTGAGGTGTTTGATAAATTTGACCAGCATGATACTAGCCAAAATTATCACCGCATTGGTAGTTCTAATGTCTTTGATTGATGAATTGGCTAGGGTGTCGTACTCTCGCGCTCCATACCCTACAAACTTTAAAAGAAGGGAGTTATTCATGAAGACAGTGAATGGCAAGTTAATTAATCAAGAACGAAATCAGTTAGAGGAACTGACACAAAGGACTGAAAAAATAATTCTACGTTGCGATTCTTTAGAATCTCAGGTGACTGCTATTAGCAAGCAAGACTACACACAATATTTGCAAAAGGTATACCAGGAGGTAAATAGTGCAAAATCCTATTTGCAAAAGCTTGATAAAAGAATTGGCTTGTTGGAGGAGGTGGCATTAAAGCAAGCTAAACAGTTGTTGTTTCTTAAGATTAGCAGTGTTATAGGTTTGGTAGGCTTGTCGTTTATGTTTTACATGAATTATCAACCTGAATATGACAACAATCAACCTCAAAAACACGCGGAATCTATAGAATTCAGTAAAAGGGACTGGGGATTAGGGATCAGGGATTGGGGTAGTGGTATATTAAACGAAAAATTATGGAAGGGGTAATATAGCGATTCGCAGATTCGTAAGGTACAGGAAAAATAATTAACCGCAGCCTGTAGCTGATGGACGCAGATAAATTTGTACCTCAGCAGGCTGGGAAACCCTATGAAGCCCTCCCAAATTTTAGGGTATTTTCCCAGTCGCCAGTCCCCAATCCCCAAACAACAGCGCGGCATTCTTCCCTGACCAACGAGTACGTATGGTGGGGGACTCCGAAGCGCGACCTGTTGAACAGTAATCTAGAAATGAGTTAAGACTTACGCATATGTCACATATCAAAAATGGTGGGTGACGCTACAAGTTTTTAATCTGTGTACAAAGTTTTGTCGTAGCGTCACACACCCTACGGATTGAATGTGCTAGTTGCTTCTGTTTTGGGTTTCCTTCGGGTACAGAATCGCTAACGCGACGCGAACATGGTTAAGAATTAGAAGACAGTGAGGAAATGAAATGAGAGCAATTGTTAATGGCAAACTGGTAGATTTACCAGAAGGTACAACTGTTGAAGAATTAAGAAAAAAATTGCCGGAAATTGGTCAGGATGATGTGATGGAGGAGGGTTTTAGCGGTACTCGTCCTCTAAAAAATAATGAAGCGCTCAAAGAAGGTTCAAAGGTTTGGACTGTGCCCAAAATTGTGAAAGGGTAATGCAGTGAACAGTAAACAGTGAACAGTTATCAAAATAAGCAGCTTTCTTGAACTGATAAGTGATAACTGATAACTGTTGAATTGTAAAATATTTTGAGGTGAAGTATGGCAGTGACAATTAGCCAAGATAAATCCGGGTTGAAGCCGAGTACGAGAATTATAGAAGAACTCAAACTGTTAGAAAAAGTCGCTAAGAATGTCATTGTTGGTAGCAAGACAGTTGGCGATATAAAATATACGGCTATTCTTATCAAGGGAATGCCTTTGTCTTCCAAAAAATTCACGGTTTCTAACACAGATGTTTTGTTTTTGTTACCACCAGATTATCCGCGACTTCCTCCTATTGGTTGCTATCTAAATTACCCGTGGAATACGGTGGGAGAGGGAGACCATCACTTTACCAGGCAAAGTTATTATGGTGCGCCGTTCCTAAGTGAAGAAGGATGGTATTGGTATTGTGTGGGATTGGGGGGAGGATTTAATCATGATGTATGGTTGAATTCTTGGAGACCTAGTCATAATGCTGAGAAAGGTCATAATCTTGCGACTTTGTTTGTAACTGCACGTTACGCGATTAATAGTGAGGATTGACCCTCGCTACGGTTCAATTCCAAATTCAAAATTCAAAATTCAAAAACATGAAGAAATCTGCTGAAATTTCTCTGCATATACCACCAAAAATGTGGTCTGAGTTTCGGTATTCGATGCTCAAGTCTCGGATGTTTAATGAAGAAGTCATTGGTTTTTTATTTTGTCAGCGTCATCAAGTTTTAAAACACAAAATCCGGTATATTCCTAAAACTTGGGTTGTTCCTTCTTCTGACTGCTACGAACATCAATCTACAAGTGGATTGGTATTGAAACAGCATTTTCATTCATATCTACTGGAAAATCATCTTCTGGAAGGTTTAGATGTCGTTCACATTCATACTCATGCGGGTCGAAGTCTGCCTGATTTTTCCTATATTGATGACCGCTATGAGTCGGAATATGCGCGGTTTATCGCGTCTGGTTTTCCCAAAAAACCTCGCTTGATTTCGGGTGTCTTTGACGAGGATTTACAATCTTGTCAATTCCGGATGTGGGATAGAAAAGGACGGAATTTTGAAAATGTAAAATTCTGTCATTCATTGTTTGAAGTGTCGGAAAATAGAGATGTGATGAATCATATTGACTTGAACTATGATTTGATGTTTGCTCGGCAAAAAATCTTTGGGGAAGCGAATCAAAAGCAACTTAATAAGCTCAAAGTGGCATTAATTGGTTGTGGTGGTATTGGTTCAGTTGTTGCGGAATTATTGGGGCGTTTGGGTGTGAAGAATTGGGTATTAATCGACCATGATAAATTGGAAACAGTTAATCTCAACCGGATGCCTGGTGCTACACAAGAAATGGTAGAGCAACAATGGCATAAAGTGCATTATGTCAAGCATATTATCAAAAGAATTTACCGTGAAGGTTCTTGTGTGAAAGCCATACCAACCTCAATTGAAAGTGAATTAGCTAAACAAGAAATAGCAACTTGCGATTTAATTGTGGTGGCGACTGACAATCACCTTTCTCGAAAAGTTGCTCAAGAGTTAGCGTTGGAATATATGCGTCCTTTGGTGTGTCTGGGTACTCACATAGATGTGAAACCAGACAACACACCGCGAATGTATTGCAGAGTTACTGTTCCTCCTCTGGGGGGTGGTTGGTGTTTGATGTGCGGTAATATTATCAATCTGCAACGGGCGGCTTTAGAGTCTGCACCTTCTGATATTCATCAACTAGCTGCGGGTGCGGGTTATTTAGAAGGTGTGAATGATCCAGCGGTATTTTGGCTCAACAGTATCTGTGCGAGTACGGGTGTTGGTGTGATTCACGGGATGGTGAGCGGTTTTTTGAATGTAGATTCCGGTGTTGACTGGATTTATGAGTTTCCCGGTAGTGATTGGCGTAAGACGAATATTGAGTATTTGCGGAGTGATGGTTGTTATTTTTGTGCTTGAGTAGAAGGTTGTCTCAGATCTTGCACCTCATGAGTGAATGGAGGCGGAGCCTCTAGAATTGCATTCCCAGGCTGGAGCCTGGGAACGAGAGTGCCCGAACCTGGTATGACAACCAAACTGGAAAACGCCTTTTCCACTGCCATGCCATATTAAAGCTGTTGCTAGAGGAACACAGTCAATGCAGAATATGTATAGCTACCAGATGACGCTAGAAGGTGAGGTATTGCGAGTAGGGTTTAATCGAACTTTACCTGCACAGGGCGATCGCATTGCCAAAGATACCCTGGAATTATTAAACCAAATGATGGATTCTGGGGAAATTACTGGAGGTAAGCGTATTTTAATTGACGGGCCGCAATCTGTTGCTGTCAGTTATATTATTGCCCATAAGCTCGGTCATTTATACGAAGTCGTTGCTGTTCTCGACCCTAAATTGGGGAGTAAAATCAGTACGCCGACTGGCTCATTAAGATATAAAAACTACATAGTAACCGTTTCTCACGGTTCATCATACAAAGTGGGAGATGTGATTGAAACCGAAGAAAAGCAACAAGAGCGTAATATTATTAAAGTCGTCTTGTGTGGACCACCACAATCAGGCAAATCATGTTTGCGGGATGGTTTAAAAAGAGCGATTTTGCTTACTTTAGGCGCACCTTATCCTTATGTAATTACCGCTTGTCCTGATGGTGAAGGGTCTTGGCATCAACAAGCTTGTGAAAATAATCAGCCAGTAGCCAAAGACTGCAAGCGAAACAATAAAGCAGATGTTACCCCAGAATTTGCACAAGAAGCGGCTAAATGGGTCAAAAGTGCGAATCAATTAATTAACATTGTTGATGTTGGCGGTAAAACCTCTCCAGAGAATGAGACAATCATGCAGCCAGCATCTCACGCAGTTATCCTTGCAGGGGATACAAGCAAGTTTGCAGAGTGGGAAGGTTTTTGTCAAAAATTAAATCTCAAAATTGTTGCAAAGATTCACAGTCAGTTATATGCAACTCAAGACGAGGTTATTTTCGCTGACGAGTGGAAGGAGAACACCAACGAACTGCTAAAAATCGCACCATTACTCACGGGTAGCGTTCATCGCTTAGAACGGGGAGAGGATTTATCTACTCGTCCAATGATAAAAGCACTGGCTAAGGTGTTGATTCATTTGACGAAATGTTAAGGTTTTTATCGTTAAACCTGAAAGAATCCCTAAAGTGGCGTATTCGTATTTATGTAATAAAAATAACTAATTGTATGGTAGCATTTACTAGTATGCCATTTTACTTTTCGACCTGATGCTTGCTATGAAATGGTTTGAGATGGCAAGAAGATTTGCAGAATCTAGAAAGTCAGTATGACAAATTTTACTATGCTGACAGCGCTTTTCATTTCCACATACCACAAAGAGCGATGGTAAGGGCACGAAGCTTTGCTGTGCCCCTACAACCAACCTGTGTTCTACTCAATAGAAAACTGCTGTATAAAAAATCCAGTAACGAAAAGGGAGCTATTTTTGATTGAATACGACTAATAAAATTTACACAGTCATTACTTTTGCTCCTGTGCAGGGATTTATCGAGAAATCGCGGAAGTTGCGAGATTTGTATGGGAGTTCTTATCTACTGTCTTACTTATCTTGGGTAATTTGTAATGCGGCGGAAAAGCATGGTTGTAAAGTCGTTTCTCCAGCTTTACCAAATATGACTCAGGGAATGCCCAACCAGATTATTATTGATGGTGATTTCCCAGAAAAAGATGCAAAATCAGCCTTTGATACCGCTTGGAGATGCGTTACGGAAAGTTGTCGTGAGTGGGTTGAGGAGAATGTTAAAGGTGAATGGGAATATACATCTTGGAAAAGAAGTTGGGGTTTGTGGACAAAATATGCATGGGAATTTTTCTGGGTTCAAGGGGAAGCAAATCAGAGTATAAGTGATGTTAGGGAAAAGCTGAATGAGAAAAAACGCTGGCGTGATTGGACTGGGATAAATTGGCAAGGTGAGAGTTCTACTCTTTCTGGTGCGGATGCGATCGCCTACCCCGGACTTGGTAAAATTTCCGATCCTCGCAACTATAATTACCAGCAAGAAAAAAAAGAGGTCAGGGATTTCTACGAAGCACTCAGCAAGAAATTAGGGGAATCATTCATAAAGTCAGTTGGGTTAAAAGTTCCTGACGATAAAATGAGCGAACGTAGCAAAGAGTATGGGGAGTCTTTTATCGATCCAGATGAAGAATTAAGTATTCCGGAATTAATCAAGCGACTAATTACCCATAAAGCAATTGCTGACAGATTAACTGAACGACTGAAAAATTATTATGGAAATAATGGGGTAATTCTTAAAAACTTTGCCCAGCAAGTAAATAAGCTCTCAGAAGACCTAAAACCCACTAGCTTCACCGACTTAAGCCGACTTAATAAGAATAAGCGTACTGGTGAACAAATAAAACAAGAAAAATTCTGGAGTGGTTGGTTTCAGGGAGATGGTGATAAAGCTGGTGAATACCTGAAAAGTTTTGCAAATAAAGATGAAGAAGCTGAGGAAATTGAAAAGTTTAGTACCGAGATGAGGGAATGGGGTGATTACTTTAAAAAATTACCCGAAAGTAAAACAATTGCGAATTGGCGTGTTGTTTACGCAGGTGGCGATGATTTTTTAGGTGTGTTTTATAACAGAAAAGATGCCGTCGATTGTGTGAAATTTTTCTCTAAATTTAAAGCCGATACTTGGAACGAGGGCAAAGTCAAGCCAGAGGAAAAAAAGAAAATTACTGTCAGCGTTGGTTTTGTTTGGGCTTCACCCGATATTCCGCAACGCGATGTATTACAACATTGTCGCGAGGCTGAGAAATCAGCCAAAAGCAATGGAAGAGATAGGATTGCTTTCCGCATTTTATTTAATAACGGTAATCACTTAGAGTGGGTGTGTCCCTGGTGGCTTTTAGAAGCTGGTTTGCTGTCGAGTTATCGCGATCGCCCCTTGGGCGGCTCCCCTTGGGAGCATCGGGACAAAAACGAGAGTAAAGCAAAACAAAATTGGACGCATATATATAATGATGTCGCAGTTCTAGAATCGCGTCACGCCTTTGAGGATAACAGTATAAATATTGCTTTAGCTTTGTTCGAGATATATTTTCCAACGCAGATAGACAAACTGAAACCAAAGAATTGGTGGAATGAGTACGATGCTGATAAGCGACTCATCGAAACAGGAATTTTGGGCGATCGCCTTCCTTACACCACAGATCAAACTGAGATTGGTGAGTTGAATCAAACCAAAGTCAACAAAGCTATAAACGATTGGATTATTAACCTTGCGAAAGTGGGATTTCACCTATGTCAACAGCAGAAACAGTAGAAAAAGATTCTACATCATCAGACAATTCTTCTCGTCCTCCATTCCAATATTTGATAGTCATCGAACCTTTAGGTTTTCTTTACGGTAGCGCAGGTAAATTCCTCTCACCAAAAAATTTGGTCGGACGTTCGGGAAGTAGTTTTCCTCCAAGTGCTGCGGCAATATCCGGGTTATTTGCAGCATACTACAAAGGCGATATGAATTACCTAGAGAAATTACAACTTGCAGGTCCATTTTGGGCTTGGAGTGAAAACCCACAGAACTTTTATGTTCCCACGCCCTTCAATTGCTTGGTAAAAAATCTTGTCATTAAAGACTTGTTAACATGGTACAAAGATAGCAGAGAAACTGAAGGAAAGTGGCAACCATCTGTTGTTGATAAATTCGATAAGGGAACTTGGATTGCGATTCAGCAGTGGGAAAAGATTGCATTTAGACAACAAGAAGAATCTCAAAACATTCCACTAGCTACTCCTCCTTGGAAATATACTCCACACCTACACCCCCGATTTAAAGAAGATGAACGCAGAGTTGATGAAGATTTAGAGCGTGGTAGTTTATTTTTAGAAAATGCTGTGCAGTTAAATCCTGATGCTTGTTTAGTATATCTCTCTAATACCAAACTCAAAGATGCTTGGTATCGCTTTGGAGGAGAAGGACACATGGTCGATGTTAAGTGCATTGACTTGTCCCAGATTGTCCAAGATTTACTCAACCAACCTGTGGGACGCAGTTTTGCATTAATTACACCTGGGGTTTGGGGTTCCAATCGCTTATCTAAACGAGAACCTGTTTATTTGGAAAAAGGTAATAAGCAAAAATACGAACAAGAAAACCCAGAAAGCAACGAGAAAATAGTTTGGTCGCTAGAAGCTTTAATCACAGAACGTCCCATACCCTTTCGTTACCGCTTGGGAGATTCTCAACCGGTTTCTAATGAACGCGAACAACGTAAAAAACCGCCTAAATTATTGTCTCGCGGACGTTATGCGGTTCCTGCGGGTACTGTTTACGTATTGAAAGAACCAATAAATCAATCTTGGCAAAATTGGGATGATAAATGGTTTCCCCAAGAAGGTCCTTCTTTGAAGCGTTGGGGATGCGGACTAGCACTACCTTTACCCAGTGCAATTGACCCCTCTCCAAACCTCTCCCCGACACGGGGAGAGGCTTAACAACTTTATCGTACATTCAAGGGTTTAAGACCCCTACGTCTACACGTAGCATCAGTTTGAGTTAGGGTTTAAATCCCCAACTCAAACTGTCTTTAATTTTGAACTTTGAATTTTGAATTTTGAATTGTTAACTGGAGTTATATAAATGTACCAAAAAGCTTACGGCATTATTGAAACTTTAGCACCTCTGCACGTTGGAGCGAGTGCGGGGGAAGAAACAGGTAACTTAAACCTGATTTTCCGCGACCAGTTTACCCAGACGGGGATAATACCTGGGAGTTCGATTCGTGGTCGGTTTCGTGCAGATATGCGATCACACAATAAAGATTTAGCTAATGACTGTTACGGACACGAAGCAAAACCAAATAATCCCAACAGTACCACTGAAGCTTTAATCAAATTTGAATATGCATCTCTAGTTTGGCTTCCTGTATTTTGTCCCGGTCAGCCTGTTGTTTGGGTCACTTGTCCTCGCTTACTACGTCGCTACCAGAAAATTACTAAAACTTCATCTACCGATAACTTACCTAAACCTTATCAAGTCCAACTGCAAAACCGTCGTAATGTCCTATTTTTTAATTTAGGTTTTCTCGACAAGTTGCAACAAGTGGATAATTTATCACAGTGGATTCCAACCCCTCAAAGCTTACAAGATTTGCCGGTAAACTTAGTAGTCGTAGATGATAATGACATAGGAATCATTCACGAAATGGCACTCTATCACCAGAGTCGAGTCCGCTTAAAAGATGAAGAAAAAATTGCTGATGATAAAGGTTTTTTTAACGTCGAGGCTTTACCCGAAGGTAGTATTTTAGTTTTTCCTGTCGCCGTTAGAGAACAAGAAGATAATTCTGGTTATTGGCAATTGGGATTAGAAGAAACTAAATGGGAAGCATCAAAAAATACTTCTAAAGTATGGTCTAAAGAATTGTACTTTGGCGGATTAGAATCAATTGGATTTGGTCGATGTCAAGTAACTTTAACAGGCAAATACTTTACTGAGGATAATTGATTATGGCATGGCAGTCTTATGGCTTAGATGATATCGCAAGACAACTGATTAAAAAACAAACTCAAGAATCGATTAAAGAATCTCACAAAATGCGGACAGCAGTTGCTTATGGACTAGAAAGATTTTGGGGAGAAGGTTTACGTTTAGAAAAAGAACCAAAAAAAGCAGCTTTTTGGAAAGAAACTTGGGACAAACTAGTAGAAATTCTGGCATGTGCAGATATTTATATCCCCAAACATGACAGTATCGACCCAAAAAAAGAGGAGTTATGGAAGTTATCCCGTGAAGAACAACAAATAGCTTTAGCTGTTTTAACTCAACTTTGTGATTGCCTAGTTTGGTGGACACAACGCTATAAAAATATAGTTTAAATAGGAAGGAAATTTTATGGAAGTTCCAAGAATGTATCGCGCACAATGGGAAGAACGTTGTCAGTTACAATTCGTTCCTAAAACTGAAGACAGAGACCAGTGGTTAAAAGAATGGATAGATCCAGAAGGAAATGGAAATGTTTCTCAGCATTCACTTGGTTCTAAACCTGAAGGATATGATGGTTCAGTTTATCGAATAAGAATCAAATTTCCCTATCGAGTTTTTACGAATAGTGGACAAGATGATAATATACAACGTCCTCCCTTTGGGAAAAAAGGAATTCCTTTTATTCCCGGAAGTAGTATTAAAGGATTATTTCGTCGTGTTTGTAATCATGAAGACAAACTCTTCTACTGCGGAAGTACAGACAAACCAGGATGTTTACGATTTCATGGTGCTTACCCCATTGGTGACTGGACAGGAAAAGTACGGTTCCCTATTACACGAAATGGAGAGCAATTATCTGAAACTTGTTACACTATTTTAGATATTGCTCATCCTCAACAAGAAAAGCAAGTAGAAAGACAAGAAACTACCAACGCCAACACCTTTATTAGTTTATTGGAACCAACTTTAGTTTTTGAATTTAGTAACAACGATAAGAATAGTGATAGGAAGATTGATTGGCAAGAAGTTAAAAGTTTACTGGAAACAGCATTAAAGCAAGGACTTGGAGGAAAAACCAGCAATTGTTATGGTATTTCTGGTAAACCAGACTTTGTGACTTTTCCCGAAACTATTCATTTAAGCCTGAGTGGTTCTGGTGTCAGTTCGACATTACTTAAAGGAAAGGTTGATTTACGTAAAAACTGGTCTGGGAACGAACCCCAAGGACAAGGAAAACCAGAATTTAGACATAATATTTTTAAAGCCTCATTAAGAGGTCATGTTAGTCGTATCTTAGCAGGAGTATGTCATGATAAAGAACTGGTGAAAAAAAGAACAAATGAATTATTTGGTAGTTCTGATAAATTAGGTGGAGTAAAAATTTTTTGGGAGCAAACACGCAAACCTCAGCATAACTCAAAAGCAAAAAATCCAACCTACAGCGCACAAGGTATTTTACATATATATAGCCAGGAAAATCAAAGTTTAATTCAACAGGTGGTTCAATTCGCTTATGTTCTGGGTGGTTTTGGAAAAACTTGGCGTCGGGTATCTCATGAACATTTTTTCCCTAGTTATCACCAAAATAATTTTGCTATTGGTTGTCACTGGGTTGGCACATGTACAGGTTTTGAACCTATAAATAATAGACAAGATTTAGCTGGTTTTCTTAATCGACTTTATCATAACTGCCAGCAATATCTTTCTATAGATTCTCCTACATCTATCAGAGAATGGCGAGAAGCATGGCATCCTGCAAGAGTGGCTGTTTACAGTGAAATCTTTAGTGAGTCAGAAATCTCCAAAAAGTCACAAGCTATAGAATTATTTCATCAAGAGCCTTTTAAACATACTCCAGCTATTGGAGGTAGAAATCCCAGTAGAGACGAAAACAAAAAAAGTAAGCTGGAATTTGTCAGTTCTGTCTGGCATCGAATGCTACCAATCTACGACGGTAAGCAATACTTAGAAATTGTCACAGTGTTTCATGGCGATCGCACTCCTTGGCGAGACCAGCTCAGACCCTTTATTAATAGTCTAAAACACAAAGGGCTACAGTTATCTTGGGGACAAGAACCCAGATAGCCATTTGGAAATCTCTATTTCCACGGTAGTCCGTTTTAGTGGTGGGTACTTCACACCGTTGACTTATATTTCAATACGGTTCGGTTAGCTTGTTTATCGCGCGAAGATCCCCCCAACCCCCGCCACTTGCGGGACTGTCGGCAGAGCCGCCCAACGCAGTGGCTCCCCTTAAAAAAGGGGGGCTATTTTCCTTCTTTGGTTTCAGCGATTTCGCGAGATGCGTCGATTAGCGAATCGAATCATAAAATTTGGGCACTCGGCGGAGTGTCAATTTGCGACTTCCACCATCTGAATAACAGCGCCTAACCCAGCGCCCATTTCTTCCGGTGTAATTTTGCCGTCTTTGTTGACATCTAGCGCATCAAACACGGCGTCGGTTCCCATCCATTCTTCGCGGGTGATGAAGCCATCGCCATCCAAATCGTAGATATGAAAAATATCCTGAGTGGCATGGCTGAGGGTAGCCTCTCCCTCCAAACGGGCAAGTCGTTCTGCCAGTAATGTTTCTAAAGTTTCCAGTGCCTTGGTAAAACCTTTGATACCTTCTTCTAATTTTTCGGATGCCATCCGGTCAGCAGCGTGCATCTTGTCAAAAGTCGCTTTGTCCATCGGTATCTTTTCGATGTCTGTGGCTGCTGCTTTGGCGGGGTCAAGTTTACGAGGTAGTTCCCCAGTTGTTGCGTTCAACTCAGCCAACAGTGCTGGAGAAATGGTCAGCAAGTCACAGCCAGCCAGTTCTGTAATTTCACCAACGTTGCGGAAACTCGCTCCCATGACTTGGGTTTGATAGCCAAATTTCTTATAGTAATTGTAAATTTTAGTCACAGAAACCACTCCTGGGTCTTCCGCAGGCGAGTAACTATCGCGTCCGGTTTCTTTTTTGTACCAGTCGAGAATGCGCCCAACAAAAGGGGAAATCAGAGTTACGCCAGCTTCCGCACAGGCGATCGCCTGGTGAATCCCAAACAACAGAGTCAAGTTGCAATGAATACCTTCTTTCTCCAAGATTTCTGCAGCCTTAATCCCTTCCCAGGTAGAGGCGATTTTGATGAGAACGCGATCGCGCGAAACACCAGCCGCTTCATACTGAGCAATCAAATCGTGTGCTTTAGCAACAGTACCTTCCGTATCATAGGAAAGGCGTGCATCGACTTCCGTAGACACCCGACCAGGAATAATTTGCAAAATCTTCAACCCAAACGACACTGCCAAACGGTCAAACGCCAGAGTTGCCACTTCCTTTTGGCTTGCTTGCGAACCTGCATCTTTCTTTGCTTGGAGTAAAGTCTGGTTCACAATTTCCCGATAGTTTGGCATCTGTGCCGCAGCAGTAATCAGAGAGGGGTTGGTAGTCGCATCTTGCGGCTTAAACTTTTCTATCGCTTGGATATCCCCCGTATCTGCAACCACAACAGTTATTTCCCGTAATTGTTCAAGTAAATTTTTAGACATACTAACTCCTTAAATCAAAGATTTAGATCAGCAACAGACTACTGGCAAATGTTAGCTTTTTGGGAAAATTAAAAATTATACATTTACAATTATTTTCTCACGGATGAATCAGCACTACACTTCTTACAGAAGTCATTTTTGGAAAATCAAACCACAGATAAACAACAGATGCACACAGATAAATTATCTGCGTATATCTGCGTGCATCTGCGGTTCCAAATATCCCATTACCGGATTGCTGCTACAAATGTAGTTAACAGTTGTTAGTGTTAACTGATCACTGGTAACTGATAACTGGTAACTGATAACTGGTAACTGTTAACTGATAACTGTTAAGCTACAGTCGCCGCTATGCGTTCCAACAGACCTTCCTTCTGTGCCATAGACAACATGAGGTCAATCACGCGATTCGAGTAACCCCACTCGTTGTCGTACCAGGCAACAACCTTAAAGAAGTTAGAATTCAGTTCAATACCAGCACCCGCATCAAAGATGCTGGAACGGATATCTCCCTGAAAATCTGTAGAAACAACTTCGTCTTCCGTGTAGCCCAAGATACCTTGTAGCTCGCCTTCGGAAGCCTCCTTCATCGCAGCGCAAATTTCTTTGTAGCTCGTGGCTTTGGCAGTTTTAAAAGTCAAATCAACGACTGAAACATCGGGCGTCGGAACCCGGAATGCCATACCAGTCAACTTGCCCTTCAACTCCGGCAAAACAAGTGCTACGGCTTTTGCTGCGCCTGTAGAAGAGGGAATAATGTTCTGCGCCGCACTGCGACCTCCTCGCCAGTCCTTTTTGCTGGGACCGTCTACAGTTGGTTGAGTGGCGGTCATGGCGTGTACTGTAGTCATCAGCCCTTCAGTTAATCCAAAGTTGTCGTTGATGACCTTAGCGACAGGAGCCAAACAGTTTGTGGTACAGCTAGCATTAGAGACGATGGTATCTTTTTCTGGGTCAAACAGGTGATGATTGACACCCACCAGCAGAGTAGGAACCCTGTCTGGATCTTTCGTGGGAGCGGAAATGATCACCCGCTTTGCTCCTGCTTTGAGGTGATTTGCTGCTCCTTCATGATTGGTGAAAAGCCCTGTAGATTCTACTACATAATCTGCCCCGGATTTACCCCAAGGCAATTCTGCTGGATTCCTAATTGACACACAAGGAATGAAATGTCCGTTGACAACAATGCCATCTTCCTTGGCTTCAACTTTGCCCTTAAAGGTTCCGTGGGTTGAGTCGTACCTGAGTAGGTAAGCGAGGTTATCTGGTGGTACTAGGTCGTTAATGCCGACAAACTCGATGTTGGGGTTGTTGATGCCAGCGCGAAACACAAGTCGCCCAATCCGACCAAATCCATTAATACCAACTTTCAGCTTAGTCAATTTGAAAACTCCTGTTGTTGAAAATCACAACACTAGGGATTTCTGGGGGTTTTGACCCCAAAAGAGAGTCGGGGAGAGTAGGAGGAGCAAATTCTTCCTCATTTCCCTCATCTTCCCCAGGCTCTTCAATATCTTCTTGACCCAATCCTGACAGTATATGCAACAGAAAGCGGATTTAATTGGCATCTTTTAAGGTTTGTTAAGGTTTGAGGACTTAGCTAGCTCCGGCAGAAGCCCCACATCCTACCGTCAGGAGGTGTGGGATGAATGCCGGGGTGCTCATTGTACGTAAAGCGACCAATATCAACTGTCGGTTGATTCGGGAGTGGGGACAGTGCAATGAGCGCCAATCTCCGTGTTGGGCAACCTATCAACAAGCGTCTTCGACAATTTGAGTGATTGTCTTATCTTTGCTTGCTGCATATGACCGCAACTTGTTTAACCTGCTTTGTTGATATCCTCAAGTTTAACCTTTGATTCTTTCATAAGTGGGTAGGCAGTATCTACCCAATCTGCTAACATAGAGAGGTGTTGACGCATACTAAAAAGCTGGTCAACTATCCGTACCTAGACAACTAAAGATAAGGGGTTGCATCGGGAAGTGCGGTCTTAAATTGCTATTAATAGCCGACTACTGCCTCCGGTGCGTAAAATCTTTAAGGAACGTAGGTCAATGGTTTTGAAATCATTCAAGTCGGGCAGGACACGAACCTGACTATAAACTGCGGTAATGGGAAACAGTTGGAGTACCACGAACGAAGCTCTGGAAAGATAAAATCTGCCAGAAGCCTACACCGACCGCTTGCGGCGGTGTAGGAGTGTCACGAATTCACCCAGTCCCCAATCACTAGTCCCTTTAGTGGGGCCACTTCCAGTTCTGGATTTCTGGCATATCCTCGCCGTACTTGTTAATGTAGTGCTTGTGTTCGATCAGCTTGTCTTGCAGCATCTGCTTGACATAAGCCGCTTTGTACCCTAAATGTGGTACGCGATTAATCACGTCTATCGCTAGGTGGAAGCGATCTAAATCGTTAACTACGGTCATATCAAAGGGCGTGGTGGTCGTTCCCTCCTCCTTGTAACCCCGCACATGAAGATTTGCATGATTTGTCCGGCGATATGCTAGACGGTGAATCAGCCAAGGATAACCGTGGAAGGCAAAGATAATCGGCTTGTCGGTGGTAAAAATACTGTCGAAGTCTTTGTCGTTGAGTCCGTGCGGGTGTTCGCTTTCAGGCTGAAGTTTCATTAAGTCCACCACGTTCACTACCCGCACCTTGAGATCAGGGAAGTTCTGCCGCAAGATGTCCACCGCCGCCAAACTTTCCATAGTGGGAATGTCTCCTGCAGATGCCATCACCACATCTGGTTCACCACCTTTGTCATTGCTTGCCCATTCCCAAATACCGAGACCTTTAGTGCAGTGTTTGATTGCTGCATCCATGTCCAGGTATTGTAGAGCGGGTTGTTTCCCAGCAACGATGACGTTGACATAGTCACGGCTACGCAAACAGTGGTCAGTTACCGATAGCAAACAATTGGCATCGGGGGGCAAATACACCCGAACCACTTTTGCTTTCTTGTTGACTACAACGTCGATAAAACCGGGGTCTTGGTGAGAAAAGCCGTTGTGGTCTTGCCGCCAAACATGGGAGGTGAGGAGGTAGTTGAGGGAAGCAATGGGTCTGCGCCAGGGAATGTCCTGGCTCGTGTCAAGCCACTTGGCATGCTGATTGAACTGAGAGTCTACAATGTGGATGAAGGCCTCGTAGCAGGAGAAGAAGCCGTGGCGACCTGTAAGGAGGTATCCTTCTAACCACCCCTGACAGGCATTTTCGCTAAGAATTTCCATCACCCGACCTTCGGGAGACAAGTTTGCGTCTTCAGGAAGTCTCTCGGCTGCCCAAGTGCGGTCTGTTGTCTCAAACACAGCATCTAAGCGGTTTGATTTGGTTTCGTCTGGACCGAAGATGCGGAAGTTGCGGCTTTCGGTGTTGAGTTTCATCACATCCCGCAGGAATTTTGCCGTCACCTTAGTAGCTTCGCCAACATCCCTGCCTCGTTCGGTAACTTTGAGGGCATAATTCTCAAAGTCAGGTATTCTCAAGTCGCGCAGCAGAAGACCGCCATTAGCATGGGGGTTATCACCCATGCGCAGCTGTCCCTTGGGAGCCAATTCGGCGAGTTCTGGAATGAACTTGCCGTTCTCATCGAAAAGTTCTTCTGGTTTGTAACTCCTCAACCACTCTTCTAGGAGTTTGAGGTGTTCTGGCTTGCTTGCCAACTCCCCAAAAGGAACTTGGTGCGATCGCCAATAATTCTCCGTTTTCTCGCCATCGACTTCCTTGGGTCCTGTCCAACCTTTGGGGCTTCTCAGGATAATCATGGGCCATTGTGGACGTTCACGAAAGCCATTGTTCCGCGCGTCTTCCTGAATTTCTTTGATTTCGTTCATGGCAGTTTCCAGAGTTGCTGCCATCAACTGGTGCATAGTTTCCGGGTCGGAACCTTCCACAAAGTAAGGCTTGTAACCGTAGCCTATAAATAAGCTTTCCAACTCCTTATGGCTGATCCGTGACAGCACCGTCGGGTTGGCTATCTTGTAGCCGTTGAGGTGGAGGATCGGCAGAACAGCCCCATCATACACAGGGTTGAGGAACTTGTTCGAGTGCCAGCTTGTGGCTAGAGGTCCGGTTTCCGCTTCGCCATCACCAACAACGCAAGCAACGATCAGGTCAGGGTTGTCGAAGGCAGCACCGTAGGCGTGGAAGAGGGAATATCCGAGTTCACCACCTTCGTGGATAGAACCAGGAAGTTCTGGGGTGCAATGGCTACCAACACCACCAGGGAAAGAAAACTGTACGAAGAGTTTCTTTATACCCTCAGCATCTTGGGAGATGTTGGGATAATACTCGCTGTAAGTGCCTTCTAAGTAAACGTTTGCAACGACTCCGGGACCACCGTGACCAGGACCAGCAATGTAGATCATGTTCTGGTCATACTTTTTGATGATCCGGTTGAGGTGAACGTAAAGGAAGTTAAGACCAGGAGTTGTTCCCCAGTGACCCAAAAGTCTGGGTTTAATGTGTTCTATCTTCAGCGGTTCTTTCAGCAGTGCATTGTCGAGTAAATATATTTGTCCAACTGAAAGATAATTCGCTGCACGCCAATAGGCGTTCATATTCCGCAATTCTTCATCTGTTAAAGGCTTTGTCTGTGGAGGACTGGCTAAAGTCATGTCAAAACTCCATTACAAAAGGATGTAGACGAAATCACCTGGAAGTTTAGTTGTCTTCGGCATGATGATCATCTTACTCATGACCAATCTTTCCAGTAGTCAACTGGAAAATGTCGAAGTAGTAGCTATTTTGTCGTATCTAAAAAAACCTGAACAAATCCGGTTAAAAACCTCTATAAAACGCTAGCAACCCAGGTGTTACCTCGGCTTTTATTTAAGAATCATTTAATCTAAGTCTAGAAATTGAGATAACTTTTTTACCTGTAAAGCTTGATAAAAATTAAACTCTATCTTTAGGTAGAGGAACATTTTCTTATTGGCAAGTAATCTAATTCCCCATTCTCTAATCGTTTATTTCCAATAAGCCATCTGGTGGCGTAATTTCAATGCGCCTTGCTGCTATATCTACGACTGGTGCAATGGCTTTCACAAATGGAATCAAAACAGTCTTCTGTTTTTTGTCTTTTGTCGTTTGACTTTGTTGCTGCTGCAACTGCACTTCCAACAAATCATGACCAGCCGGGATAATATCTACCACTATGCCAACAAGTTCGCCAGATTCTTGCATGAAAACTTGCAAGCCAATTAAATCTACGACATGATATTCATCTTCTCCCAATTGAGGGCGATCGCTCTCTGGAACCATCAACTTACAACCGCGCAACTCCTCTACTTGATCGCGATTTTCCACTCCACCAAGTGTGACGATGCATAAATTTTTCCCTTCAACATAACGTCCTGACAGCAATTCTACAGGTTGCGGTTCCGCCTCGCCCGGACGCAACAACCACCGTTTTCCAGGTACCTCAAAGCGTTCGGGGAAATCCGTGTTAGGGTAAACCCGCATTTCCCCACGCAACCCTTGAGGTGCAACAATCGTACCAATTTCCAGCCAACCTTCTGGTATTGGAGTGGGGAGTCGGGAGAATGAGGGGGATGAGGGGGATGAGGGGGATGAGGAGGATGAGGGGGATGAGGAGGATGAGGGGGATGAGGAGGATGAGGGGGATGAGGAAGATGTTGCTTTCCTATCTCCCTTATCTCCCTTATCTTTCTTATCTCCCCTTGTCCCCTTATTCCTCATCTTTCCCTCTGCGTCCTTGGCGTCTTGGCGGTTGGTTTAAGCACTAACAGCCGAAAGCTGATAAACCTGTTGTACCACTTTTGCCAAACGCTGCATACCTGTAACAATTTCCTCATCACTTCCGGTGAGGCTAATACGGACACACTGTTGCTTGTGTTCCCACTCTTCGTGTAAACCTGGGAAGAAGGTACTACCAGGTACAACTATGACACCAACACGCTTGAGTTCCTGGTAAAATTCCCAGTCAGTTATTGGCAAATCCGGCAACCACAACCAAGCAAAGATTGCCCCTTCACCGCGATGGAGGAACCAAGGTAAATCCTTGGGCATCGCTTCGTTTAACGTGCTTTCCAAAACAGTAAACTTATTCTGGTAAAACGGGCGAATGACAGAAGTAGAAATTTCCGCCAGCCCACCAGAGGTAATAGCACGCGCTGCTATGGCTTGTCCGTAACGTGATGCATGGAGACAGGCATTTGTTTGGAAAGACTCTAGAACTTGAATCACCTGTTCATCCCCAATAGCAATTCCAATGCGTTCTCCTGGCAACCCAGCTTTCGATAAACTCATGCAATGCACGATGTTATTACCGAAGATTGGCGTCATTTGGGTAAAGTTTAACGCCGGGAAGGGAGGACCATATGCCGAGTCAATAAACACCGGCACATCGTAAGGTGCAGCGAGGGCAGCAATTTTTTTCACCTCATCATCTGTGAGGACATTACCAGTGGGGTTGCAGGGGCGAGAGAAGATGACGCAACCAGTGTTTTCTGTAATCGACAGTTTGCTGAAGTCGGGGCGATATTTAAACTTGTGTGCAGCGGCGTCGATATCTAGAGCAGGTTTATAGGCAATCAAGGCTTCTGGCACTAAAGTGACACCACCGTAACCTGTGTAGTCAGGACTCAGGGGCAGAACGATTTGCTTGAGTTCACCGCTGGTGGTGTACCCGCCAAAAGAATTAGCAGCGTAGAAGTAGAGGCTTTGACTACCTGGTGTGACAAGGATGTTGCGATCGCTCAAATTTAACCCAAATCGCCGATTAAAATCCTCCACAACTGCTTCAACAAGTGGTGCATAACCCTGACTTGATCCGTAACGACAAACGACTTCACCATATTCTGGGCTAGCTAGCAATTGTGCGGTACAATCCCGCCATAATTGTTCTACTTCCGGCAAAATTAACGGATTGCCAGCACTCAAATTAATGAATTGCTGCCCCGCACCAGATCGTAAAGTTTCGATGATGTCCTTCATAATGGCTCTGACGCCTGTCAGCTGGGACATATGAGCGCCGAATTGAGTCAGGGCAGGGTTCATAAGCGAAAAAATCGGTGTAATTTAGTGGTTGACAAGTTATTTAGTCGTTGCTGCTGATATGCTGTTGCCAAAACAGCTGCTACCGCTTTTATCCTTTTATCCAATGTAACTACAGAATGTCATTATCGTACAGCAACACTATATTTAATATTTATAGCGGTTCTTATTCACAGAAAAAAGGTACAGAATTTAGCAAAAACTAATAGTACTGTACAATTATTCGCCTCATACCCACTACTCGTCCGCTAAGCTTTTTTGTAGTATTTCGATCCTAAGGTTCTGTTGGAGCAATCCTGCGGGGTTACGATTGGACTGTGAACCAAGAATCCCCTGCATCGACGGCATGGGGAGTGTCAAGAAACCTGCATAGGAGGGCTGAAGAGTGGAAGTAAAAGCAGCAGTGGCTTATGAGTCTGGTAAGCCGTTGAGGATTGAAACAGTTCAACTAGAGGGACCCCATGCTGGGGAAGTGATGGTGGAGATCAAAGCGAGCGGAGTTTGCCATACCGATGCTTACACTCTTTCTGGTGCGGATCCCGAAGGTTTATTCCCGGCTATTTTGGGACATGAAGGCGCTGGCGTTGTTGTGGAGCTAGGGGAAGGCGTCACTAGTGTCAAGCCTGGGGATCATGTTATTCCCCTATACACGCCAGAATGCCGTCAGTGCGAATATTGCCTCAGCTTCAAAACCAATCTTTGTCAAGCAATTCGCGCTACACAAGGGCGCGGTGTCATGCCCGATGGCAGCAGTCGTTTTTCCATTGATGGGCAGATGATTCATCACTACATGGGGACATCCACCTTTTCCAACTATACGGTGTTGCCGGAAATTGCCGTGGCAAAAATTCGCGAAGATGCGCCGTTTGATAAAGTTTGTTACATTGGCTGCGGTGTGACAACGGGAATTGGTGCAGTCATCAATACGGCAAAAGTGGAACCGGGAGCTAATGTGGTGGTTTTCGGTTTAGGCGGTATTGGTTTAAATGTCATCCAAGGGGCGCGGATGGTGGGAGCGAATATGATTGTGGGGGTAGATATCAATCCCAACAAGAAAGCTTTGGCAGAAAAATTTGGCATGACTCACTTCGTCAACCCCAAGGAAGTTGAAGGAGATTTGGTTCCTTATCTGGTTGACTTAACTAAAGGCGGTGCTGATTACAGTTTTGAATGCATCGGCAATGTAAATGTCATGCGCCAAGCCTTGGAATGTTGTCACAAAGGTTGGGGCGTTAGTGTGATTATCGGCGTCGCTGGTGCTGGCGAGGAGATTCGTACCCGTCCTTTTCAACTTGTGACTGGGCGTGTTTGGAAAGGTTCGGCGTTCGGTGGGGCAAGAGGACGTACCGATGTGCCGAAAATTGTTGATTGGTATATGCAGGGCAAAATCAACATTGACGATTTAATTACTCATGTGATGCCCATTGAGCAGATTAATGATGCTTTTGATTTGATGCACAGGGGAGAGTCAATTCGTAGTGTGGTGACGTTTTAGCTTCCCTTGTTCCCAATATAGCCATTTCACACGTGTAGAGACGTTGCATGCAACGTCTCTACCATTGGTTATCGTTTTTGCAAATAGTCTTATCGGCAACCGTATTGCCGTATAAAGAAGTTGGGTAGGTTGGTATGTTAGGCTATCCGCTAAACACTGGACAAAGCTAGACAACTAGTTCAAACAGTGTATAGATAGCCAGTCTAAGCAAAAGCTACGTTATTTAAGTCATGACACCTACGGGTGCTTTCCAGCTTGTAGCTCTGTCGTCAACTATTAAACATCTGTTTTTAGCGCGCGGAAGTGTGGTTTACCTAACAAGCTTAGATAACATTGACGAGGAAAACATTACCCCAGGAATGGGAGGACAAAATGTCTAATTTTGTGTTCGTTCTAGATACCAACAAACAATCACTTGACCCTGTACCACCAGGACAAGCAAGACGATTGTTAAAACAGGATAAAGCGGCAGTATTCCGTCGTTATCCGTTCACAATTATTTTCAAATACGCTGTGCCTAACCCAAAAACACAGGCTCATCAATTAAAAATTGATCCAGGATCAAAGACAACAGGACTAGCAATTGTACAAGAGAAGAAAGTAGTTTGGGGTGCTGAGTTAACCCACAGAGGACAGCAAATAAAGAACGATTTAGAATCGCGTCGTGCAATTCGTCGCAGTCGTCGCAATCGTAAAACTCGTTATCGCAAACCTCGATTTCTTAACCGCACTCGCCCCAAAGGATGGTTGCCACCTAGCTTACAATCTAGAGTAGAAAATATCTCTACTTGGGTAAAGCGTATCCTTAGATATGTTCCTATTACTGGGATATCTCAAGAATTGGTAAAGTTCGATACTAAGGAGATGCAAAACCCTGAAATATCCGGTGTTGAATACCAACAGGGTGAGCTAGCCGGGTACCAAGTCAGAGAATACCTGCTAGAGAAATGGGGCAGAAAATGCGCTTATTGTGGTGCTACTGATACCCGTTTAGAAGTGGAACATATTCACCCAAAATCAAAGGGTGGTAGCGATGGCGTTTCTAACCTTACTCTCGCTTGCCATTCATGCAACTCTTCTAAGGGGAATAGAAATATTAAGGATTTTTTAGCTAAAAAGCCAGATGTGCTAAGTCGTATATTGAGACAAGCTAAACAACCATTAAAAGATGCAGCCGCTGTCAACACAACACGGTGGGCTTTATTCAACAGGTTGAAACAAACCGGTTTACCTCTAGAAAGTGGAACAGGTGGTAGAACCAAATACAACCGCATTCGATTGGAACTACCTAAATCTCATTGGATAGATGCAGCTTGTGTTGGAATCGTCAACAATCTACACGTTTTGACACAACAACCATTGCTCATTACGGCTAAAGGATGGGGAAACCGCCAAATGTGTACACCTAATAAATACGGTTTTCCTATCAAATACAGAACACAATGCAAAACTTTCTTTGGGTTTCAAACTGGCGACATGGTACGTGCAATTCTTCCGTCTGGGAAATTTGCAGGTATTCATGTAGGTAGATTAACCGTAAGAGAAAGTGGCGTTTTTGAGATGAGAACGCCAAAAGGCAAGGTTAGCCCAGTGCGCCACAAATACTGCAAATCAATTCATCGTAATGATGGATATATGTATGCGTTTTCCACTAATGTCCAGTAATTCACATGCTTTGGGCGTTGCGATCGCTAACGTACCCTAAATTTAAATACCTAATGACTCATGACTCATGACTAATCTAAACCTCATTTCTGAATATAGATCCTTCGGTGGCAAACTCGGCTTTTACTCTCATTCCTCCTCTACCTGCAACGGGGAAATGCGATTCGCCGTTTACCAACCACCGCAAGCCACTCAGAAACCTGTGCCAGTTCTCTATTTCCTCTCCGGTTTGACTTGCACTGAAGAAACTTTTATGGTAAAATCCGGAGTACAAAAATACGCGGCAAAATACGGCTTGATGCTTGTTGTACCGGATACTAGCCCCCGCAATACTGGTATACCTGGCGAGGATGACGACTGGGAGTTTGGCACTGGTGCTGGTTTTTATGTGGATGCGATTGTTGAACCTTGGGCATCACACTACCGAATGTATAGCTATGTCGTCTATGAGTTGCCTAGTTTGATTGCTCAACATTTCCCCGTACAACCAGAGCAACAAGGCATTTTCGGTCATTCAATGGGGGGACACGGTGCTATTGTGTGCGCGATACGAAACCCCCAGCAATACAAATCAGTCTCTGCTTTTGCACCCATCGCCGCACCAATGCGCTGTCCTTGGGGTGAAAAGGCGTTTAGCCGCTACCTTGGTGAGCAGAAAGAAAGTTGGCGTCCCTACGATGCCAGTGAATTGGTCAGGCAGTTAGGATATCACAGTTCCATTCTTATCGACCAAGGTACTGCTGATAAATTTCTCAAAGAGCAGTTGCTACCCCAGGTGTTTGAGCAAGCTTGTGCAGCAGTCAATCAGCCACTCAACTTGCGTTATCAGGAAGGCTACGACCACAGTTATTATTTCATCGCCAGTTTTATCGAGGATCACATCCGCCACCATGCGGATTCATTAAGGGCAAACTGATTCGTCAACCGCTTTGCTTAATTCAAAATTATAAATTCATAAGATAGGGCATTAAGAACCCCACGAAGCGCGTATATTAAGGCGGCTAGGTTGAAGAATAAAAACCAGTGTAGTACTTGGATTTAGCTTAAAAGAAAGGTAGATGCACGTAGAGCTTGATACCAAGTTGGATTTTACTATGTTATTCTGACCAATTCATCAAACTTTTGTCGCTGTAGTTCAATCTGATTTAATATTTCCTGTGCTGTGGTTTCACACCATTTCTTCGCGCATTCTACATCGAAATGTTCACTTTCTAATTCCTGACGCTGCCATCCAAAATCTAAACTTCGGTCAAAGAAGTGTATGAATGCCCGAATTGTTTCAATTTTTTCAAAAACTAAAACGTAGCCAAATAAATAGCGACGAGTGCGATCGTCAGAGAAAAACGAGCATTTCCAAGTACCTAGGTAAAAACCACTATTCTGCTCTCGCCTTGGCAACACCCACTTCCATTGACGAATTTCTAATTGTTCAAGGTTGTCTTTTTCAAAGCCAGCACCTCCAGAATAATTATCAATAGGGCGGTACTCTATTTTCATCTCTTCAACGCTTTTGCACAACATAAAGTCTCAACTTAACTTTCTCCCAGATATTTTCTAATGTAAAATAGTGTGATATTGTGTTTTTTATGTAAATTTAATAACAAAATGGCTAGCGAAAGTTTATCTAAATTTCCTACGAAGAATGAAATTAATTCTTGAATTCTACACAGATAATATTATTTTTATAAAGTTTATAAAAGATTTATAAATCTGAGAGAAAACATCTAAGGGTGAAAGCTTCATTTTTTGTTCTTGGGCGATCGCCCTCACTGGCAGGGCTGAGTCCATCGCCTACTCTAGGACAAATAGCATTATAATAGTGAGACTCCTTTTAAAAGCAACGGACAAATGCTAGCAGAACTTATTCAAGTCTTAGAGCAGAAAATTCAGAACAATCTCGAAACAGAGGACTTGATACTATAGTCGCTGAAGCAGACATAATTAAATCTAAAATAGCAGCAACTTTAGGAATTGATATTAAAGGAATCGAAAAGCGATCATAAAGTTTCTCTCGCAGTACTTTTATGTAAGATTTGAGGTTGCATATAATAGGTCTTCATCCTAGTTGCGATCGCAACTTATCTTCAGAAATATTCACAGTAGTACTGTTATGGTAGATGTCGATGACTTGACCCTACTTGAGCTAGGAGTTCAAGTCTGGAACAAAAGGAGGGAGAGCAACCCAGACTTTAAGCCTGACCTAAGTTATGTAAAATTGTCTGCGATTTTAGACGATGTGAATCTCAGTCATGCGAACCTCAAGTGTGCAAAAATTTACTTTGCGGAACTGCGAAACGCAAATCTTAGCGATGCAGACTTGAGAGGAGCAGATTTTACTATGGTAGATATGAGTGGAGCAGACTTGACTCATGCAGACCTTAGTGATGGATTATTTTTAGGTTCAGTCGAGTTTAATGGAGCCAACTTGAGTGGAGTGAACCTCACAAGGGCAGACTTAGGTATATGCGTTATAAGTCACGGTCTTTTTTTTCGGGCTAGTCTCAGTGGAGTCAACCTCAGTCATGCAAATCTGAGTCAGGCTAGTCTAAGATTTGCCGACCTCAACAGAGCTAATCTCTGTGGCGCTAACCTTTCTGGAGCAGATCTTTGTGCAGCAGATTTGAGGGGAGCGAACCTCTTTGGCGCAGATCTCAGCAAAGCAGATTTGAGAGGGGCAGATTTGAGCGATGCTAATCTCACATATGCAAACCTTACTGGAGCCAACTTGGTGGGATCGCCAAATTTTGGAAAAATGGGAATATATGACCTTAGTTATCTGAATGACAGAAGGGTCAACTTGAGCAATGCCAACCTCAATGGTAGTAATTTGAGCAGGGTAGACTTAACAGATGCTAATCTGACTCGTGCAAAGATGCTAGATACTATTCATGACTAAGCATCTAGTACAATTCGTCAGCTATGCTGAAGGTCAGAATGCTTGTACAGTAAGCTTTTTCTCTCCGCATGAATGGTAGCTTTATTTCCGCCGCTTAGTAGTTAGTTGGGTGAAGTCTACTCACCCAGTTGGGTGACCCAGTTGGGTGATGTTTTGTCAAAACTATCAAACTAATATGCTTTACAATACTTACGAATACGATGCTGGGTTTCATAACTCAATTTACTCTACGAGGTGACTTGATTGCACTAAAAGGAGAGTGGCGATGAAAAAAGTAGCGGTGTTTGGCAATACTGGAGGCGGTAAATCAACTCTAAGCAAGAGATTATCCCAAATCACTGGTTTGCCACTTCACGTCTTGGACAAGATTCAATATCAATCAGGGGGTACTGAGCTTCCACATGAAGACTATAAGCGCGCCCATCAGCAAATTTTAGTTACTGACCGATGGATTATTGACGGGTTTGGTTGCATGGAAACCCTCTGGCTACGACTGAACGAGGCGGATAGTCTGGTTTTTGTTGATCTACCGCTATATGTACATGGATGGTGGGTAACTAAACGACTAATCACAGGTTTCTTTAAACCGCCAGAAGGCTGGCCCGAAAAGAGTCCAATATTGAGGAGTTCGCTTACTAGCTACCGCGTGCTTTGGTTATGTCACAAATATTTGACCCCAAAATATCGTGAGTATATCGAGCAGGCTCAAAGCATCAAAAGTGTTTATCACATTCGTGAGACTAAACAGATAGAGCAATTTTTTGAATTAATTGAAAATTAGACTAACTTTAAAGATGGTGCATCAGCCTAAGGTTTCCAATCACCCGCAAGAGACAACATTCATAACGCTCAGGATATAACCTTTCGACGGTCGGCGTGCATTGAAATTGTTATGCGGCGATGGCACGAAGTGCCCGCCCAAGGGGCGATCGCCTGTGGGACTGCGCTCCGCGCCATCGCCCCTCCGTCAGCCCTCGCTCACCCTGTAGTTAGGCCTCAAGTATCAAATTATTTGCAGCTACAAGCTTGGTAGCCAGCCCCCTCTGTTGTCGGTAGCCATGCATCCGGAACGGGACAACCACAACATTAAGTGCTGTCTTCATATCACCCAAGTAGGTGAGCTGACAGGATGAAGACGACTCTCTCGTCACTCCCCTATATTAAATCTGATTCACTTCGGAGGTTAGCTTGTGTTTGAGCAACAATTTCTACGCCTGGATGGGTTTACTAAAGCAGAACGGATTCAGATGACTGCTCGTGTGAGTGAGGCGATTAACCAAGCAGGAGCTTGGATTACTGACTTCCACCTGTACTCGAACATCCTAACCTGCATCAACTTTGAGGTGCCGAGCGCCAACTTAGACAAACTCGCTGCATCTGTGCAACAAACAGGTCTGCATTTGAGCCAAGAGAGCCTGGAGCAACTCATGAGTGCTAATGACTCGACGCTGAAAGAGAAAGAGCTAGTAGGGACATTACAAATTACATTTGTACACAACGAACCCGATTTGCTCCGAGAGGTGCCTGCTGTTCCGGGATAAAAGCCAGTGTGATTGGCTTTGCCACTGCCCCGAATCGCGATCGCATTCATCCGTCGCCAGTCTTGGTCGCCACCCCTCCAAGATCATTTTGAAAGGGGAGCGGACTTTTTACTGGTTCCGGTAAAAATTCATGCTTATGCTTATGCGATCGCGCACACGGCAAACGCAAAATCACCCCGCCGTTACTGCATGGAATGGGGTTTCATTAAAATTACTCACGCGTTGGTCAACCTTGGCAAAATGCCCAACTTGAATACTCGTTTTTGATGTTAATTAGCATATTTGGTTGGGCCTGAATGCCGCCTCAAAGCCGGGTATAACCTCCGCACGAATGAATAAGGTTGACCAACGCGTGAGCAGGATTTATCCAAGGGGAAGATGGGAACGATGAGAGGTTAGACAAGAGTGATAAGGCTACATCTGATGTGACCGAGAAAAAGCAGAAATCTATAAAAACATCTTAAAACTAATAAATCTCTTGCTCACAAGTTCCTCAAATTGTTTCCCTATGTTTAAAGTGAACTAACCCCAATTCACCAGCACTCATATGGAATACCTCTGCTATCTTCCGAATGCCAGCCTTACACTGCGGTTGGTTGAATACCTGCTTGGGTTACCTCAACTCAGAGTCAGCTTCGTCACCGTAATTAATACTATTGACGGCTGGGTGGTTAGAGTCAAACTAAAGCATCAGGTCTCACCTCAAGAAGATGGTAATTTGAGGGCAATGTTAAGTGAATTAGGAATGAGGTACTCACCACCAAAGCGAGTACAATTGGCACTTTGGAGTTTGGCTGGCGGAGCGTCCCCGGTTGATGTCATGCGTCGCTACCAGGTTGCTGTAGTTTCTCATGGTAAGCCAGAAAAAGAGGAGATAGAAGAGTTCCGGCAACATTTCATCAGGGGATTGGGCTACTGTCCACAAACCCTGGCTTGACCCAAAATTATTTCTCGCATGAAACCCTTGGCAATACCGAGAACCAATCATGATCCACAGCTTATAATTAAAAGCCCCCAGTGGGTGCTACTACTGGAGGCTTCTGCTGAACCGTTTTCATTTGCTTCATACTATCGATGCCGATATTTGTAAATCCCCTTTCTAAAGCTGGAGTTCAAGTTACAAAAAATTGTGTCAATTAATACAGTGCGTCTAGAACTTTTATTCTCGAAACCTATTTTTATTAAGTCTTTATTAAATATAAGTGAAGTGTCTGAACTGTCTTAACTGTCCTTGTGTCCCTTTTTTCATTCGTGTTAAGTCGCTTACGTAATTTGTACTTACATACGGAAAATGCTAAAAAAGGCTCAATTCGCTCCAACACGTGTTGAATTTACCAGTTGGAAAGCTCTTTGATTTATTACATAGAGTTTTTGAGTGATAATCCCGGCTCTTGCATAGGAAGGTTTATACGTCCAGTTAACAAAAATCTGGACGTATAAGCATATTTCTATGAGCTAAGCAAAACTACTTTCAAGAACTTTACCAGAACTTTCCAGAATTTTGCTGTATCGGCTATAACCAGTTTCTTTAATAAACTGAGATTAGAGTAAACTTTTACTTTGACAATGACAACAATTCTATAAAACGACCATGCCGCAACTTATACCTCAACCGAATCGGATTGAAGCCGCAGGAAATAAGCCCAAATTGATTGATGAGTATATCGGTCGAGTATCAACTCAAACCGCAGCTGTTAGTATTGCCCATATGCGTTCCCCTGGTGGTTGGATAGAACCCGGACAAAGACCTGATTTCGACGAGTTCACTGTTGTTCTTAAAGGAATGCTTCGGGTTGAATATGAGGGCGGTCAAATGGACGTTCACGCAGGACAGGCAGTGATTGCGCGTGCAGGTGAATCGGTTCGCTACAGTACTCCTAGTCAGGAAGGTGCAGAATATATTTCCGTGTGTCTTCCAGCCTTCTCACCTGAGACTGTGAATCGAGATTCTGAAACTTAGGAAAAGGTTTCTGCTAATTTGAAAAAATCATTAAAGCGGTTAAATATTTCTGTCCAATCTGATTGATGGGGTAATTCATACCGTACATTGTCAGCCCCTTCTGTATATAGTTCGTCTAAGGAAAAGAATGGAGCAATCTTAAATACTGGTTTTTTATCAAATACAATCAGCAGTGGGAGAGTCGTTGACCAAAAAAGAAAAGGATACAAGCCCCCAACGCGCGGTTCTGGAAAATAAAAAATGCGGAGCAACTTTATTCAAGCCCCCAACTTCAGTCATGGGGTCTTCAATGCCTGACTTGTTACCTTCACTTTTGACTTCCCCGTTCGCGGAGCGTGTCCGTAAGGACTCAGAGGCTGACCTTGCCTAGCTTGACATTCAAGATTAAGTAAAATTGATAACCTGAGTCATTTTGTGCTTCTTAGTCTAAAGTACAGTTGCTAGCATTGCCGTTATTATCCGGTTCATTGACGCATAGTCGTACCGTTGATCTGCGGCAGGAGGCATTGTAAGAGTGCTAATATGTCGAACATGGGCTGCTTATAGCTTTTGAGTTGTCGTTGTGAAAGACAATAACTCTACTACATCGGCCCTCTCTGTTCATCCTCTTTTTTTGGCGAAGGTATTGTTAATTTCAAAAATTTTCTTGATAACATCAGCAACAACTGTATCTGGGGTAGAAGCTCCAGAGGTAATCCCAACGATAATTTGACCAGGTTGTAACCAGTTTTCAACCACTTCCAAAGAGGAATGTAACTTTTGATGTTCAATGCGATTTCCTGGGCCAATACGTTCAGCAGTATCAATGTGATAGGAAGGAATCCCGTGGGAAGTAGCGATTGTTTGAAGTTGAGTTGTGTTAGAAGAGTTAAATCCGCCGACAACCACGATCAAGTCCAACTTTTGCTCAACAAGTTTCAGCATTGCATCTTGACGTTCTTGGGTAGCATCGCAAATGGTGTTAAAACTCAGGAAATGATCGTTAATTTGCTCCGGGCCATATTTACGTATAAGTGTACGTTCAAAGAGCTTGCTGATTTGCTCAGTTTCTCCTTTCAACATAGTGGTTTGGTTAGCAATACCCACACAGGCTAGGTCTGTGTCTGGATTGAATCCTGGAGAATAAGCATGGCTAAATTTAGCTAAAAACTCTTCACAATTGCCGCCATTGAGGATGTAATTGCAGACATACTCAGCCTGTTGTAAATTTAGAATGACTAAATATTTGCCAGCAAAAGAACTAGTAGCAATTGTTTCCTCGTGCTTGTACTTGCCATGAATGATCGAGGTATAATTTCTTTTCTTGTGCTTTTCTACATGATTCCATACCTTGGAAACCCAAGGACAAGTTGTATCCATCACTTTACAGCCTTTTTCCTTTAATAGCTGCATTTCTTCAAAGCTAGCTCCAAAGGCTGGTAAAATCACGACATCTTCTTTAGTAACAACCGAAAAATCCTTTTTTCCTTGCCAATTGACAGGAATAAATTTCACCCCCATATCTTGCATATTTTGGTTAACTAGGGGGTTATGAATGATTTCGTTAGTAATCCAAATACGATTAAAAGGAAATTGTTGACGTGTTTCGTAAGCTAAGGCAATGGTTCGCTCTACTCCCCAACAAAATCCCATTGCTTGTGCTAGGTGAATTGTCACGTCACCTTGCTGTAATGTGTAGCCATTGTTACGTATATTTTGAATTAAGTTACTTTGGTACTCTAGTTGCAGCATTGCTATTGCTTGTTCTGAGTGGCCAAATCCCTTACGATAGTACTGTTCAGAACTATGCAGCGATCGCTTGAAAGCTTTGGTATCCATTTTTCAGACCTCATATATGCTAAAAGTATGCCAAATCAAGGATTATTGCGTTCTTGCTGTGATATAATCTGCGATCGCCATTAGAGGTTGTGCCTTATCTCCAAAACCAGCAAGTTCAGCTTTGGCTAGGTCAACTAATTCTTGACTTTTGCGTTTTGATTCCTCAATACCCCATAAACTCGGGTGCGTAAAAAATAATTGGCGTTGCTGAATGAAGGGATGAATTAATTCTGCTGCTTCCTAAGTTTTGACTTTCCCTGCTTTCTTAGGGCCGGTCAACCCAACGCCCGTCAGCTTTAATCAAATTAATCAGTTCCTCAACCCCTTTAGACTCAGGGACTTTTTTGATTTCTTCGCGCCCACGATACAAAGAGATATAACCAGGTTGCTTGCCAACATAACCATAATCTGCATCTGCCATTTCGCCAGGGCCGTTGACTATACAGCCCATAACAGCAATATCTAAACCAGTCAGGTGCTTGGTGGCTTCTCGAACTTGATGCAACACCTCTTCGAGATTAAACAAGGTGCGGCCACAAGAGGGACAAGCAACATACTCGACCATAGTTTTGCGTAGTCCCAGTGCTTGCAGAATGCTGTAGCAAACGGGAATTTCTTTTTCTGGTGCTTCCGTCAAGGAGACGCGAATTGTATCGCCAATGCCATCAGCTAATAAAGTAGCAATTCCCGCTGTAGACTTAATCCGGCCATATTCTCCATCACCTGCTTCGGTGACACCCAAGTGTAAGGGATAATCCATACCCAACTCATCCATCCGCTTGACTAGCAAGCGGTAAGCAGCAAGCATCACTGGTACTTTAGAAGCTTTGAGTGAAATAATTAAGTTGCGGAAGTCAAAAGATTCACAAATGCGGATAAATTCTAGAGCCGATTGCACCATACCTTCTGGAGTATCACCATAGGTAAACAGCATCCGTTCTGCTAGAGAGCCGTGGTTTACGCCAATTCGCATAGCCTTTCCCTGATCGCGCAAAGAGATCACCAGAGGTTTTAAGGTTTCACGAATTTTGTCACCAATTTCCTCAAATTCTGTTTGTGTGTATTCACTGCGATGGTTGCTAGGTTTTTCAAATACGTACAACCCTGGATTAATTCGCACTTTATCTACATAATTTGCGACTTCCAAAGCGATTTTCATGCCGTTGTGATGAACATCGGCTACTAGGGGTACATCTTGGTAAGTCTGTTTTAGTTGCTGTTTAATTTCAGCAACGGCTTTGGCGTGAGCCAAACTAGGTACGGTAACGCGGACAATCTCACAACCGATTTCATGCAGGCGACGAATTGCACTGACGGAACCTACTATGTCTAAAGTGTCCTCATTAATCATCGATTGCACTACTACAGGACTACCACCACCAATCGTCACCTTGCTAACGCGAACGCTCCGAGTTTTGCGCCTGGGGATGATAGTGCTAGTTATGCTCTCATTAGAATAAGAGTTAGAAGTGATAAAAGTGGAAATAGTAGTCATCAGGTACAAGCTACATTACTACAGTTTTGAATGCCTTTGTTGAATAGTGCCCAGTGACGAGGAAAAATTGCTTCAGCGAATAACAGCATCAGTCTTTTGTTCAACAGGAGTTTCTTGCCATACTTGGACATCAAGTTTGGGTGATTGCACTTCTTTGCGGACGCGATCGGCAATTTGAGAACCAGTTAAGCCTAGTTCTAATTGTGATTCTTCTGGAGTTGCATGTTCTACTAAGGAGTCAGGAACGCCAATGCGGATAACTGGAACTACTACATTGCGATCAAGTAAGGCTTCGGCAACGGCTGAACCAAAGCCCCCAATCAAACAGCCCTCTTCAAGGGTGAACACTCGATTAAATTGCTTTGCTAGAGGTACTATTAAGTCTGTGTCTAAAGGTTTGGCAAAGCGGGCATTGACTACAGTTGCTTCGATCCCGTGTTCGCTTAAGCTGGCAGCAGCTTGCAGTGATGGATAGACCATCGAACCATATGCAACCATCAGCACATCTTTTCCGTGACGGATAATTTCGCCTTTGCCTATTGGCAATGGCTGCCAACCTTCTGTTAATAGGGGAACTCCATAGCCATTTCCGCGTGGATAGCGCATGGCGATCGCACCATCAGTATAGTTAATACCAGTTATTAGCATTTGCTGGAGTTCGGCTTCATCTTTGGGAGCCATTAGTACCATGTTAGGAATACAACGTAAATAAGCAATATCGTACATCCCTTGGTGGGTGGGGCCATCAGCACCAACAATCCCAGCCCTGTCCATGCAGAAGAACACAGGCAGATTTTGAATGCAGACATCGTGAATTATTTGGTCGTAGGCTCGCTGCAAAAAAGTTGAATAAATCGTGACAACAGGACGCATCCCTTCACAAGCTAGACCTGCTGCTAAAGTGACGGCATGCTGTTCGGCAATTCCCACATCAATGTACTGCTGGGGCAGTTGTTTTTGCAGAATATCTAAGCCTGTGCCAGTAGCCATAGCCGCAGTTATGCCAATGACTTTAGGATTGTTTTTGGCAACTTTAGTTAGGGTTTCACCAAATACTTTAGAGTAGCTAGGGGCTTTGGGCTTATTTGAAGTAATTGCTTTGCCGGTAGCTAAGTCAAATTTGTTTTGAGCATGGTAGTTTAATTTGTCTTGCTCAGCGATTTCATATCCTTTGCCTTTGACAGTTACTACATGTACCAATACCGGGCCAACTTGTTGATGTGCTATTTCAAATGTGGCAATCAATTCCTCTAGATTGTGTCCATCAACTGGCCCAATATAGGTGAAACCCAGTTCTTCAAACACTGCTCCCACTTTAGGGACTACCAAGCGTTTGAACCCTTGTTTGAAGCGATTTAACTCTGGTATAAAAGAATCTATAGAAGTTATTGATTCCAGCTGTTCTTCGAGTTTTTTGAATAACTGTATGGGAGGGCTAAACCGCAATTTATTTAAGTGAGAAGAGAGGGCACCAACGTTGGGTGAAATTGACATTTCATTATCGTTGAGTACAACCAACAACTTAGTTTTAGGCAAGGAACCAACATGGTTAATTGCTTCTAAAGCCATACCGCCTGTAAGAGCCCCATCACCAATCACTGCCACTACTTTGAATTTCTCACCCTTGATATCTCTGGCAACAGCCATGCCCAAAGCCGCAGATATACTAGTAGATGCATGACCAGCTCCAAAGCAATCGAACTGACTTTCGCAGCGCTTGAGATAGCCAGCAATGCCATTCTTTTGGCGCAGAGTATGAAAGCGATCGCAGCGCCCAGTGATTAGCTTGTGCGGATAGGCTTGATGACCGACATCCCAAATTACCTTATCATAGTCAAGGTCTAAAGTCTGGTAAAGCCCTAAAGTAAGTTCAACTACACCTAAACCAGAACCCAAGTGACCACCACTAGTGGCGACTGTTTGTAAGTGTTTTTCTCGTATCTGGCGTGCGATATCTTGCAGTTGCACAATTGATAGTCCATGCAACTGATTTGGATGAGTTATTCGATTTAGATTCATATCTGACTTTTCACTAGTCCAACGTGAAATGTTATCTCCTTGGCGTTGAGATGTCCGACCCCTTGCCTCAACGCCCGACTTCTACATTTTCGAGAACGCCGAGTGCGTCAGGGATAAGTATGGCTGCGGAGTAATAGGCAGTAACAAGGTAAGACATGATGGCTTTTTCGTTGATGCCCATCAATCGGACAGACAAACTGGGTTGGTATTCATCAGGGATACCCGTTTTGTGTAGACCTACCACCCCTTGGTTTTCTTCTCCGACACGGAGTACCAAAATAGAGGTAGTACCCTCCTTGGTGATAGGAATTTTGTTACAAGGAAAAATTGGATAATTCCGCCAAGCAGGTACAATCTTTCCGTTGACCTCGATGCTTGGGGAATCGACTCCACGACGATTACACTCTCGACCAAAAGCAGCGATCGCGCGAGGGTGAGCCAGGAAAAAACGGGATTTGCGCCGCCGAGACAGCAATTCATCAAAATCGTCTGGAGTCGGTGGACCGGTGCGGGTAAAGATGCGTTGCTTGAGATCAGCATTGTGCAACAACCCGAAATCAGGATTATTAAGCATTTCGTATTCTTGCCGTTCCCGCAACGCTTCAATAGTCAACCGTAATTGTTGCTCAGTCTGGTTCATGGGTTCGTTGTAGAGGTCAGCAACTCGCGTATTCACCTGTAAAATGGTTTGAGCGACGCTTAACTCATACTCCCGTGGATTCAAGTCGTAATTAACAAATGTCCTGGGTAACTCAGTTTCCTGACTATGACCTGCGCTCATGGCGATCGCCGCTTGATTGTGCTTATCCCGGGGTTGTCTCAATATAGCTCTAAAGCGATCAACCTGAGTCTGCAACGCTTCAGACTGATTCATCAACTCCCGAAACGCCTGTATTGGCAAAGACAAAACTATGCAGCGCGTAATGGCTCTGAGGCTAACATCCCAAGTATCCTGAGACAGAACTATAGCTTGATCGCCAAAATGAGCGCCGTCAGATAAGATATAGGCATCCTGTAAAGCTTCCGCCTCATACTTTCCTGCCTTAAACTTATTAACTTTACCATGGGCAATTAATAACACCCGGTCGGCTGGTTGACCTTCCTGTACAATGACCTGACCACTGGAAAATTCTTGTTGCACAAAGCGGGCTGCCAAGGCGTTGAGTACCTCAATATCCTCAAACCCACGCAGTAAAGGTAGTTCACAAAGTGTTTGGGGAATAACCCGCACTTCGGCTCCTGTATTGGTAAAGCTGACACGTCCATCGCCAACATTATAAGTCAAGCGACGGTTAACCCGATAAGCTCCACCCGTGACTTCTACCCAAGGCAACATTTGTAACAACCACCTTGGGGTAATGCCCTGCATCTGGGGCGGAGTTTTCGTGGTTTCAGCTAAATTCCGCGCTGCTTTCGTGCTTAAGCTCATTTGCGGTTGCGCGTTCTCAAGCCCCAAATTCGACGGATTCAAAGCATCTGTCGCTGTCATAGTTTTAACTTTTCATGTACTAGATTTACATTCCTAAGAAAGCATCGAGGGTAGAGGCGAACATCTGTTCGCCCCTATTTTAAAGACGATGTCTGACTACTTAGAGACCAATTTCTACATCTTCAAGGATGCCTAGTGCGTCAGGAACGAGAACGGCTGTAGAGTAGTAAGCACTAACCAGGTAGGAAATCACGGCCTTTTCGTTAATACCCATGAAGCGCACAGACAAACTAGGTTGATATTCATCAGGAATATTTGTTTTGTGCAGACCAATGACACCCTGGTTGGCTGCTCCCACACGCATTAACATGATGGAGCTAGTACGCTCTGTTGTAACGGGAATCTTATTGCAAGGATAGATGGGAATACTTGCCTGGGCCAATTTTATTTACCTTACCATGGGCAATCAGCAATACTTGATCAGCGTTTTGACCTGCTTGTATGATGACAGAACCCGCAGCATATTCTCGTTGCACAAATTGACTAGCCAAGGCGTTTAAGACCTCGACATCTTCAAATCCCCGTAATAAAGGTAACTCAGTGAGTTCTTGAGGAATGACCTGTATTTGAGATCCTGTATTGGTAAAGCTGACCCGTCCATCTCCAACTGTATAGGTTAAGCGGCGGTTGACTCGAAAGCTACCACCCACTGTTTCTACCCAAGGCAGCAGTTTTAACAGCCACCGTGAGCTGATGCCTTGCATCTGCGGCTTGGTCTTGGTGGTCATTGCTAGGTTACGTGCACCTTCTGTACTCAAGCTCATTTGCTGGTGCAGACGCTCAATTTCTGAGTTCGGTAAATTCGCAGAACTGGTCATAAAATATCCTTACTGATTAACAACAAAAAACTGATCTGATTAACTGGATTACAAACCCAACCTTCCTGGACTGGACAACAACCCGACCCGTATAGCCGTGGTGTCCGTTCAGTTAGACCTGGTAGCGTCCACTCTTGCTGTGCCATTCGCGGCTGCCGCCGAGCCACGCGTGCAGGCCTGCCAGATACCGCCAAAGCTCCACCGAGGGAACCTTAGACATAATCTGCCGCTGTGCGGTCTCGAATTCGCGCACCAGGTCATTGTGGATCGTCGCAGTGCGGTCGGTCCCTTCCTGCAACGAGCAGCCACTTTCGGCAGCGATAATGGCGGGCAGTCCCCCGTCACCGATACCTGGCTGAGTCTCCTTAGCCATCGAGTAAAGGTCATTAAGAATAATGCTTGCGGTACCGGCAATCATGGTGGCTCGGCGGACTGCGGGAAGGGAGTAGAGCGCGCCCGGCACTTCGTAGCCGCCGATGATATCGATTAGCGTCATGCACGGTCCGAAGCTGTTGGCTTGGCGAACGGCTAAGTATTCCCACACAGGAGGCAGACCGCCAGTGATCCGCCAGGCCGCCTCCCAATTCATCGGAATAAACATGGTGACAGTGCCGAGGCGGACCCGGTCGACCTGCTCGGGCGTACCATACTCGGCGACGCGGTCGATATATGCGGTGAGCCCGACGCGGACCGGGTCGGACTTCATTGCTGCCTTGAATTGAGCGTCGTACTCCGGGTCAAGAATATAGACTGGGTCCAGCGCCGATTGGGTGAGGGCGAGGCGGCGGCCTAGAATAGCGGGGTCAGACCCGGTACGTTCGTCATCGCAGTAATGGTCATCAACTGCAAACAGCGCAGCCATGCACTGCGCGGCCAGCAGGATCCGGTCGGGGTCATTCGTGTCCGGATGAATGAGCATGGCGTAGCGGCCGTAGTGGCAAGCCCGAACGTGGTCGAGGTGTTCGGCGAAGATCCCGATCTTCTCGACCCAGGCCATCAGCCTTTCGTTGACATCGTTCGCCAGATCCTCGTCAATGCGAATTGGATCTGGGCAGTACAGTGAGGGGACGGTAACCCCTGCTGCAGAGTCGAACGGTGGCTGGTAGACGGATGTGCTCGGACCGAGAAAGGTGGTGGGCGTGATCGGCGCGGTTACAGATCCGCCGGAGAGGGGTGTTAGAGGCGGCGTCGGGGGGCATGTCACGGCATCGGGTGTCGAATCCGCTGCGGTTTGCCCACGGTTGCTCTTGAGCGCTTCAACGAGCCGGACGGCTGAAGTGCCTAGTCCCGTAGGATTTATGGTGAATTTGTGCACTTGGCTCCTCGCTTGCCTAGAAATATGATTCACGCAGCCCAGCTAACAGCCGAAACGGCGATCGCGCACGCTGTAGGCTTGGACGGCTTGCAGGAGATGGGCCCTAGTGAAGTCGGGCCAATGGCAGTCGCAGAAATACAGCTCAGAGAGCGCCGCCTGCCACAGCAGAAAACCTGAGGTTCGGTACTCTCCGGATGTACGAATGACCAGATCCGGATCTGGCTGGCCCGCCGTAGACAGATGGGCGGTCAAAAGCTCCTCCGTGATCTGGATCTCGCCCGAGGCAACAACATCAGCAATCACGGATTGGATCGCCTCCAGGAGATCCTCTCGTCCGCCGTAGGCGATCCCGAGGTTGACCAGCATCCCCGAGACGTCGCGTGTCTTCTCCGCAGCGGCTCGCAACACCCCTGCAAGCCTGTCCGGCAACAGTTTCAGCGATCCGATAGGGTTTAGCTTGAAGCGCTTGCCATCGACCAGGCGTCGCACCACATTCTCGTCAATCTCGTACAGAGCTGCAAGTTCCCTACTCGGACGGTTCCTGATATTGTCCGTGGACAGCATCCACAGCGTCACGATTCGGATTCCCAAATCCTCACACCAGGACAGAACCTCGGGAATCTTATCGAAACCGATGCGATGTCCTTCACTGACGTCTGCTAGTTTCTGAGCGCGTGCCCAGCGACGGTTCCCGTCGAGGATGATCGCAACATGACGCGGCACGTGCCCATAAGCGCCATGCTCAGGAGGTCTGTTTTGGTCAAACATGGAGATCGTAGCGTCCATAGTACCCTTATATAGGAAGACAATAATGCATAGTCATGGGCATCAAACTTGCGCTCATCCCAAATCCCATAATCTTCTGAACCCTCTGCCCCACCCAAAATCCCCATTTCATAAGTCCAGGCTTTAGAATGTACCCGTGCCGCTTCCAGGTTAGGGTTCAGCCGTGCCGGCCAAGGTACATTAAAACTCGGCAACTCAAAAGGTTGCTTACTTGAAGTCATTGTTCATTTAAACCTATCAATTTAAGCTACTGAGTCCTCGCCCGATCCGAGTATCCCCACCATATATGCCCACATCTTGGATTGTTTGCGCGCACCCTCTAGGTTAGGGTTCAGCCGCGCGGGCCAAGGCATATAAAAATCCGGTAATTCAAAGGACTGCATATTTCATATCTATATCTCTTCTATATCTCTCGAATATTTTTGCTGCGTTGTTTGCACTATCAAACTTTTTCATAGTTAGAAAAAAAAACAATAGGTAGAGTAAAGCAGCTAAGCAGATATCTCAATCAAAAATGGAAGAATGAGAGGACAGTTAAGACAGTTAAGACACTTAAGCAGCAAAAAATTGAAGAATGAGAGGACAGTTAAGACAGTTAAGACACTTAAGCAGATAGTTAAAACATTTAAGACAGATCTTAAAGAAAAAGTACTAATTGTTAAGCTTTTGTAATAAATAACTCAAACGCCACTTTGACGCCAGTTGCTACAAGCACGGCGCGACCATTTGTCACAAGTTAAGGTTGTGAAATAGCTGTCAAGGGGATTTGAGAAGATGCTTGAAAGAAAAATTCAGAGCATTCAGAGCAATCCGTCGCAGCAGACCAAGGTTTTGTGGTGCATGTCCGCTACGAACACGGCAAGCATCTTCATTGAAAGTGACATTCATAATTTCGCTCTATAGTCTGTATTGTTCAGCACAAAATTAGATGCGCTTGCGCTGCTGGCTCAGTACGGGTTGATTTTGACGTAAGTATTAAAATAATTAAAATAATTGCATAAAAGCTTTTTTATCTTTTGCTAAATATAGAGCGAACCACTGTTAATTTGACGAGATGAAAGGGAATTATATACCTGTAGTCTGATACTGTACCAGTAAACTAAGATGTTTGCCCTATCTCGTCAAAGTTTCACTGCATCTTTTGCAGCCGGTTTGTGTATGTTAGGAGTTGGCTGGCTCCAATTTCCAAAAATGCAAAAACTACTTCATAGTAACAAAACTGCTTCATTAGAAATACAAAGAACAATTGACTCAGAAAAGGTGCGCCTAAATTTCTTAAAAAGAATGCCAACTTTTGGTTACAATAACATCATTGCCAATTGGGTTTATCTCAATTTTGTGCAATACTTTGGCGATGATGAAGCTCGTGCCAAAACAGGTTACAGTCTAAGCCCAGAATACTTTGAAGTCATTTTGGGACGCGATCCGCGATTTATACCTGCCTATCTAAGCCTTTCTACCAGTACTTCCATGTATGCAGGTATGCCAGAACGTTCTATAAAATTAACAGAGAAAGCTTTAAAGTCACTATCTCCTTGGGTTCCGGAAAAGTCTTATTATGTGTGGCGGTATAAAGGTATTGATGAGTTATTATTTTTAGGAAAATCATCAACCGCTCAAGACTCCTTTGAAATAGCAGCAGATTGGGCTAGCCAGCATACAGATCAAGAAAGCAAACAAGCGGCATCGGTTTCGCAGAAAACCGCTGAATTCCTCAAGAAAAATCCTAACAGTAAATTGGCTCGAATTGCTAGTTGGACAATGATATTAAATAATCAAGTTGATAAAACAACTCGTCAGCGAGCAATCAATGAAATTGAAGCTTTGGGAGGAAAAGTTATCACCAATCCTGACGGTATTTACAGTATTGAAAGCAGAAAGCCCATGAGGATGTGACCGACTCTTGTCGTACACATCCGTCATCGACGGCATGGGACGCCAGTCGCCTGCACTGGCTTCTCCGTCTACAGCGCTGGCTCATGAATGCGTGGCAACTTTAGTTGCCGTCAGTCTCTGGGTCGGGTAACGTTTTTATCCAGTCTTGCACAATTTCAGACATGGATACGCCTAACTTCCTGGCTTGTGCCTCAACTTTCTTCCGTTCTTTATCAGTCAGTCTGACTACCATTCTATAATCTCTAGCCATTCTCAAAACCTTAATGTTATACTATTCGTCATGCGAATAGTATAACAAAGAGGTGGTAGATATGCTTTTGACCCAGAAGAATGCAACCAAGCCAGACGCAATAGTACAAGTCATATTAAATGTGTTAGGCATGGCTTCTAATAGCTTATATAACACTGGCGTATACCTGAGCCGTCAACAATATTTTGAAAACAGCAAAACTATCAGTTATGCCCAGTTGTGCAAAGACCTCAAAGTTGATGAGAATTATAAGGTTATGCACTTCCCTTGCTGGTCAACAAACACTTAAGAGTGTCGCTGAAGCATTCAAGTCCTTTCAAGCATTGGAGAAGAAAGCAAAAAAAAGAGAGTTGAGCCAAAAACCAAAGCTACCCTATTACCGTTCATGCATGAGGGATGTATCAAGTAGTCTATCCTGGTCAAGCTATAAAAGTGGTTGAAGAAGATGGCGCGAAATGGTTAGAGATTCCACTGGGACCTTAGTCGGATAGGTAGGGGTTGCTTGACGCAACCCATGCGGTTCTACGCATGAATCCCACCCCTTCAAGGGGTGGGTGCGTCAAAAAATTAAATTATCTGAAAAGGATTGAATTGATAGGCTTATAGTAGGCGCTTAAGCGTTTACTATTAACCCATCCTCAGTGAGGTTACGGTTATTTTCTGGTACAACGGCAAATTGGTTGAGTCTCAAACTCTAGAATTAGAAATTGACGACCCAGGGTTACTCTATGGAGCAACCGTTTTTACTACGCTGCGGGTTTATGATAACTCGCTTGATAGTCGGTTAACTTACTGGCGCTCCCACTGCGATCGCCTAAAATTGAGCTTGCAAACCTTTGATTGGCTCTTACCAGATGAAGAGCGATTGCGTCAAGGGGCACAACTTATGATGGCACACTTTCCCGTCCTCAGAATCACCATCTTTCCTGATGGACGGGAGTGGATAACGGGTAGGTTGCTGCCAAAAAACTTGACAGAACTACATAAAAATGGTATGATAGCAACTCTTGCTGCGTCAGAATTTGTTCGCTGTCTACCCGCTCATAAAACCGGAAACTACCTTAGCGCATGGTTGGCAAAGGCTAACGCCCAAAAGTTAAATATCCAAGAAGCGATATTAGTGGATGCGGCCGGAAATTGGCTAGAAACCAGTACAGGCAACCTCTGGGGATGGCGGGATGGCAGTTGGTGGACGCCGCCTTTAACAGCAGGAATTTTGCCAGGCGTCGTGCGAGGACAGCTTCGAGACTGGCTATTGAAACAGCACATTGTTCGAGAGGAACCTTGGACACCAGAGCTAGTCAAAGGATTTGAAGCTATTGCCTACAGCAATAGTGTAGTGGAAACCGTCCCGATTCATACCGTTATAGAGCCTACAGGAAAGCTAGAATATAATCCCCACCATCCCTGTTTTCAACAACTGCGGATGTTTTTTATAGCATTGTAGGTGCAAAATTTGGTATACGTTAAGATAAGTTAACATAATTCTTAAAAAGCCTTCTCTTTACAGAGACGCTACGGGAAAGCACAAGAGATCTAGGAGGATTGACCTGGGTGAATAACAAACGATGGAGAAATGCGGGGCTGTACGCACTGCTGTTTATTGTTGTCATTGCGCTGGGGACAGCGTTTTTTGACAAACAACCACAAAGTAGAGATACATGGCGGTACAGTCAGTTTATTCAAGAAGTTCAAAATGGCAGAGTAGCAAAAGTCAGTTTAAGTGCAGATCGGTCTACAGCTCTTGTGACGCCAGGCGACGGCAGTAAGAAGCTCGTGACCTTGGTCAACGACCCTGACTTGATCAACACTCTCACCCAACATGGCGTAGATATTAGTGTTTTGCCGCAAACCGATGAAGGATTTTGGTTTAAGGCACTAAGTAGCTTATTTTTCCCTGTATTACTTCTGGTAGGCTTATTCTTCTTGCTACGCCGCGCTCAAAATGGTCCTGGTAGCCAAGCAATGAACTTTGGCAAATCCAGAGCTAGAGTCCAAATGGAGCCGCAAACCCAAGTGACATTTAACGATGTCGCTGGTATTGACCAGGCAAAGCTAGAACTCAACGAAGTCGTAGACTTTCTGAAAAATGCCGATCGCTTCACCGCTGTTGGAGCAAAAATTCCCAAAGGCGTGCTGCTCGTTGGTCCTCCAGGAACAGGTAAAACTCTGCTCGCTCGTGCAGTAGCAGGCGAGGCTGGTGTCCCCTTCTTCTCTATCTCTGGTTCTGAGTTTGTAGAAATGTTTGTGGGTGTGGGTGCATCCCGCGTCCGCGACTTGTTCGAGCAAGCAAAGACAAATGCTCCCTGCATCGTGTTCATTGATGAAATTGACGCCGTAGGTCGTCAGCGGGGTGCAGGTTTAGGCGGTGGTAACGATGAGCGGGAACAAACCCTCAACCAGTTGCTCACAGAAATGGACGGCTTTGAAGGCAACACAGGCATCATCATTATTGCCGCCACCAACCGTCCCGACGTTCTGGATGCAGCATTGTTGCGTCCTGGTCGTTTCGACCGTCAAGTCGTCGTGGATCGCCCAGATTATGCCGGACGTGGGGAAATTCTCAAAGTTCACGCCCGTGGTAAGACCTTGGCAAAAGATGTGGACTTGGATAGAATTGCCCGTCGTACCCCTGGGTTCACTGGTGCAGACCTTTCCAACCTGCTCAATGAAGCTGCAATTCTGGCTGCACGTCGCAATTTAACCGAAATTTCGATGGATGAAATTAACGACGCCATCGATCGCGTGCTAGCAGGTCCAGAGAAGAAAGACCGAGTGATGAGCGAAAAGCGCAAAACTCTTGTAGCATACCACGAAGCAGGTCACGCTCTTGTTGGTGCGCTGATGCCAGACTACGACCCAGTACAAAAAATTAGCATTATTCCTCGCGGTAGAGCTGGTGGTTTAACTTGGTTTACCCCCAGTGAAGACCGGATGGACACTGGTTTGTACAGCCGTGCTTATCTGGAAAATCAAATGGCAGTTGCCTTAGGTGGTCGCATTGCTGAAGAACTCATCTTTGGTGAAGAAGAAGTGACCACTGGTGCAGCTCAAGACTTGCAACAAGTTGCTCGTGTTGCTCGTCAGATGGTAACACGCTTTGGAATGAGCGATCGCTTAGGTCCTGTTGCTCTCGGTCGTCAGCAAGGCAATATGTTCCTCGGTCGAGACATCATGGCAGAACGCGACTTCTCTGAAGAAACTGCTGCTGCTATTGATGAAGAAGTCCGCAAGCTAGTAGAAACAGCTTACCAACGCTCCAAAGAAGTGTTGGTAGGTAACCGCCACATTCTCGACCAACTCGCGCAAATACTGGTTGAAAAAGAAACAGTGGATGCCGAGGAGTTGCAAGAACTGTTGGCAAACAACGATGTGAAAACCGCAACGTTTGCTTAATAAATAAGAAAGAAGATAGAAGAGAAAAGACAAAAGAGAAAAGATTAAATAATTTCTTCATTCTTCACTCTTGATTCTTCACTCTTTAAAGTCAGGGTAATTCTGGAATCTTCCATTGTTGCCCTGATTTTTTTGTTACGGTATGTTGAGTTTCACTATCAAATACCTGCAGGTCGTCAATTCAAAATTTAAAATCTAAAATCTAAAATCGTATGAAGTTACCTGAACTTGGTTCCGAAAGTATCGACCGTATCATTGAAATGGCATGGGAAGACCGAACACCATTTGAGGCAATTGAAGAACAATTCGGCTTGCAAGAAAAGCAGGTTATTGCCCTGATGCGCCGTGAAATGAAAGCATCCAGTTTTCAGATGTGGCGGGAACGTGTTAGTGGACGCAACAGCAAGCATTTACAAAGGCGAGAGTTTGTTGCAGGTCGATTTAAGTCAGACAATCAAAAGACTTGAATCTGCTCGATAAAACTAATAAATAACACAATAGTAGAATTAAAAGGCTTTGGAGGACAAGAATTTCAGATAGGTAATGTAGCATCCTACAGATCAACTCTTTCTTTGTCGCTACCTCCATAGGCATGGTACTAAGCGTCCAAGTTCCTGCCAAGGTAGGACGTGGATGAGAAAGTGATGCGTCATGATTAACAGAATACTTTAACAAAATACTTTGCGAAAGCATTGGCAGCCCACTCTAATACTTACTAGTAACTGGAGGTCGCAAATATGACGCCTATTGAGAAGAGCGATTCAACGCCTATTGAGAAGAACGATTTAGTTGGACTGGCTCGCGATGTTGATGATAACCTGCCAGAAGGTTTAGTAGGAAAGGTTGTAGAATGCGATGAAGATGCCTTTGATGTTCATTTTCCTCTTCCAGGAGGGAAGGATGTGTCTGCCAAACTGCCAAGGGAAGATATAAATTTTCTGGTTGGAGGAATGGAGCAGCCTGAAAATTAACTAGTTTCATATTTCGAGGTCAGAGGATACTCTGCCCTCAAAAAATTGGCAGCGATTTTTGTAAATTGCCCGCACTTCGTGCCGCTTCGCGCTCCAAATTAGAAGTCTAAGACTACAAAAACAAAGCCGTGACTAGCAGGATATCATTAGTCCTTGCCTTGCGGTGAGACCAGTGCTGTTGGCGCAGCCTGCCCGCAGGGCTTAGGCGGGTTTCCCGCCGTAGGCAACTGGCGAACCCGAAGGGATGCGCGTTTGTATAGCCACGATTTATCATTGTCAGCTATTTTTGCAAATTTGGCATCCTCCCAAAAAATTGCTAGCGTAGCTGACAAAAGAAGCAAAAACTTGTCGGAGGCGAAGCAATGAAAGCAAATGAACTATTGGCAGAATACGCTGCAGGTAAGAGAGATTTTACTGAGGTAAACCTGAGCGAAGCCTTCTTAGAAGGAGCTAACCTGAGTGGAGCAATTTTAGACAGAGCCATTCTCGATGGAGCTGATTTAAGCAAGGTGAATCTCACTCAAGCAAGCCTCATTGAAGCTGACTTAAATGGAGCTAATTTAAATCAGGCAAATCTCACCGAAGCTAATCTGAGTGGAGCTATCCTGGATGGAGCAATTCTAGAAGGAGCCATTTTGGATGGTGCTAATTTGAATCAAGCCGACTTGACGATCGCAAAGTTGGTTGGCGCTCAATTTCGCGATGCTGAGCTACAAGAAGCTAACTTGAATGCAGTTTCTCTCAATGAAGCAGATCTTACTCATGCTGACTTAGCGAAAGCAGATCTCACGCAAGCAGATCTGAGTCACGCCCAATTGAACGAGACTAATTTGAACCAAGCCAACTTGAATGAGGCAAATCTAGAAGGCACAATTCTGGATGAAAATAAAGCTTGATTTTTGGCAAGAAACTTTTGGTAGATTTTCTGAGTCTGAATCTCCAAATTCTGCAAAAATTTGCCAATGTCTGAATCTGCCCAAGGCATTCCAGGATTGCCCGACTTAACGCATCCTACCGAGCTTATCCAATTCGGAACCCATTTACTGAAAGCTTCACTGTTATTGGTATTCCTGGTTGTTGCCTTGGGAATTGCAATTGCTTTGTTGAGCTTTGCCCTTCGTCGAAATCAACAGCAGCAAGAGATTTTCATTGGTGAATGGGCTGTTAGTTACTCCCAACTATTGCGGGGATTACAGCATTTAACCTTGGTGTTAATTCTGGTGGTGGGAGGATTTTTTCTTTGTTCAACTTTGAGCAATCGATACCATCATTGGGAACAGGCAAAGGTGGCTCAAGTTGCCGAGAGTGTCGCAGGTGAAAAGTTAGAACAAATAGCGCCTCAAATACGCTACGTTACTGAAGAGCCATACACATACACGACTCAAGTTAATAATAAGATAGTCAAGATAAATGATAAACAGAAGGTTAGCCGCTTCTTAACATTAAGTGGATCGCAAATTCAAGTAAAGATTGACCAAAGCCCTGATATTCAAGGTCGCCGCGCCATTTATAAAATAGACTATACTGCTGACTACAAAATTGTTAACCAACTCAAGGATATTAATAGTTTTTTCTTTGAAGCACCGCCGCCCGTGGGTTACTCTTTATTACAAAGCTATAAAGTAGAGCGTAACGGTACTAGACTTCAACAAAGAAATCCGGGTGACTATGGCTTTCCGCTTCAATTACAACCAGGAGAAGAAACGAGTTTAAGAGTCACTTATAAAGCTCAAGGCGGGCCGCGTTGGGTTTATAATTCTAACGGGCAGTTGCTTTCTAATTTTCGCTTAAGGGCGATCGCCAACTTCGCTGGAGCTGATTTTGCCAGTGGTATTATACCCAGTGAAATTAAAAATGACAGACAAGGGACTCAATTTACTTGGGTATTTGATGATAATGTTTCAGTCAAAAACCCATTTGGGGTGTATACCTACACTAACCCCATTCGTCACACTGGTGTCCTTCCTCGACTGCTATTGCTAGCACCGACAATATTTTTGTGGTGGATATTGCTACTCTATTTGTCGCTCCCCATGAACCTGAGAAATTTGGCAATTGCAGGTAGCATCTTTTTTGCTTGTTTGCTGACTTTAACTTATCTCAGCCGCTTTATAAATCCTCAGTTCGCTTGGACTCTCATTTCGCTTATCTTACTAGCATTGACATGGGGTTTGGGGTCAAAAAACCGCAGCGTTTCCCTAGCTGCTGTCATCTGCACAATTGCTGGCGCTGTGCTACCAGTCTTTGGATTATTAGTATCATTTAGTGGTCTCACTCTCAGCCTTGCAGGTTTGCTTTCAGCCATCTGGCTTGCGGTTCGTCATTGGTACGGGTTTTATACTTTACAACCACAAGACCGTAAACATTAAGGTTTTTATATATCTGACATCTTGCACCAATATCAATGAGAGGCGGAGCCTCTATATTCTCGTTCCCAGGCTGAGCGTGGGAACGAGGGCTGGGAGGCTACAGCCTCCTCCTTGTTAACAGTAGAAAAATTGTTAGAGTTTAGGTAAAAATCAAGTGCGATTGCCTTCGGCACTGCGCTCCGCGCAATCGCCACAAGCGGACACAGAGTGCGATTGTATAAAATCATTGTGTCATTTGGAAGTTCCTCTATTCCACAGGTGGTACAACGACGACGTCGCCGTTGTACAACCTTATATCTTGACTCAAGTCTTCTTTTGACAAGTACTTCCACAGATCTACATCAATTGTTTGTTTCGACCCGTCAGCAGCCTGGCGACGGATTTGAACTCAACGGACATCAGCATGAACAGTAATTCTGCCAGCCGCCTGAAGCGCTTTAGTCACAGTAGCCAATGACCCGGACTCTGTAAAACGCTCATCCGATGCTACAGAGTCCGACAGAAAGTATGCCCCCGGAATCGTCACTTCTCCAATAACAGCAATATGAATCTGCCGATTTGTAGGGTTTTGAGTGCTAGTTTGTGCCTGATTGGTTAGGTCAGTAGAGGAGATTCCAGCCAGCTGCGGGGCGGCTGACGCTGTTTGGGAAACTAACGCGCCTATTGACACTCCTCGGTCTAAAGACGCGAGGATTCTTGGGCTGAACTTGCCTTTTTCAGGTTTCCCTTCTTATAGGTCTTACGGTTCATACTTGTCCGTTCGCGTAGCGTGCGCCTAAGCGCATATCACAGTTTTTTAGGCTATGACCCACTTATGGACAACACGCCTGCGCGTTTACCCATTTCAGGATACGTTTCCCTGTGCCCCAGGGTACGCGGATTACTCCAAATTGTTTCTTGGAATCATTCACTGCTGTTTAACAGTTACTGCCGGTTTTATAGAGTTTTCGCTGCTCTTGCCCTTACTATTTTCCGATCTGTCGTGTGGCAAAGCGATCGCATCTTTCCTAGCTGAGCCATATTTGTCGGGCACGTGGGGCGCGGTATTTCAACCTGTAGGCTAATTATATTGTCGCACTTCGGTGGCGTTTTTATTCCCAATTGAAAAAGCCGTCAAGCGAAGGACGGGGCTTTAGACCCAATTTTTCGGTAAAGCGGTCATTAAAAGACTGACGGAAGCTAGATATTTCATTAGGGCAGTTCGAGATACGATTGTGACGTTTAAGATGATTTTAGACTTGTGGTTTTTGTTTGGTGATGGGCGTTCGCGTAAGCGCAAAGCGCAGGCTCCGCCAACGCGTAGCGTGCCCGGAGGGCTCAGCGGCTCCTCCGGAGCATCGCTTGCCCAAAGTTCCCTCAGCATAGGTGCCTTAACGCACCTGCTACTCATCACCAAAACCGACAAGACTCTTTTATCGAACTAAAAAAAACCTAACCCGTGTCGGATACGAGTCAGGTTTAGAGTGCTTGATGTTAATGCCGTGTTAATAATAAAGATTCTACTGAGCAATTTCATGAGACAAAAGTCATGAACCCGATGTGACAAAAGTACTAAAAATTTTAGGGGGTGATTTCAGAATCACCCCCATATTATCTTCCTAGGATTCTTTAATAGCACCAGCCTTCTGTGAACAGATATTACTCAGCAATGTTAACCAAACCTTGAACTTGTGAATTAGCCAATGTTGGCGCTGTAAATATACGGGAATATAAACTTGATGGTTGCTGCTCGGCAACAATTGGTAGAACTTGACGGGCATGACTTGCGACTTGCATAGTCTTCACATCGTATGTTTGTGTCGCCAATTTGGGATACAAGCCGATACCGATGATGGGAAGCAACAGACAAGCGGTAATGAACAGTTCGCGGGGTTTGACATCCGCTACTACTGCATCTAGCACTAACTCTTCGTTTTGCTTACCGTAGAACACTTCGCGCAGCATCGACAGTAAGTAAATCGGAGTCAGAATCACGCCAACAGCTGATAGCAGCACGACGACGACTTTGAAGCTAGAACTGTAGACATCGCTTGTGGCAATACCGATGAATACCATCAACTCTCCGACAAAACCACTCATCCCGGGTAACGCCAGAGAAGCCATTGCACCGGCTGTGAACAAAGCAAAGCTTTTGGGCATGACTTTTGCGATACCACCCATTTTGTCCATCATCAAGGTGTGGGTACGCTCGTAAGTGACTCCAGAGAGGAAGAACAAACTAGCAGCAATCAAACCGTGGGAAACCATCTGTAGCATTGCACCGCTGATGCCCAACTCTGTATAGGAGGCAATCCCAATCAGCACAAACCCCATGTGGGCAACTGATGAGTAAGCCAAGCGGCGCTTGAGGTTAGTTTGAGCAAAGGCACAGCAAGCACCGTAAACAATGTTCACCACACCCAAAATTGCTAGGACTGGAGCAAAGGAAGCATGAGCGTTGGGCAACATCTCCATGTTGATCCGGATGAGTGCATAACCGCCCATCTTCAACAACACACCAGCCAAAACCATCGAACCAGGTGCTGACGCTTCACCATGAGCATCGGGTAGCCAGGTGTGTAGAGGGAAAATCGGCAGCTTGACACCAAAGGCAATCAAGAAGCAAGCATAAACCAGAAGTTCAAAAGCTTTGGGATATTCCTTCATTCCCAGAGTTGCCATGTCGAAGCTGACAGTATCTCCAGAGAATGCCATTGCAAAGCCTGCTACCAAGATGAATATTGATGCTGCAGCAGTGTAGAGAATGAATTTGGTAGCTGCGTAGCGGCGCTTTTCTCCTCCCCAAATCGAAATCAGCAGGTACACTGGCACCAACTCAATTTCCCACATCAGGAAGAACAGCAACAAATCCTGGGCGACAAACACACCAATTTGAGCGCTGTACATCACCAGCATCAAACCATAAAACAAACGCGGCTTGTTCGTCACTTTCCAAGCCGCGAATATTGCAAGTGTGTTTATCAACCCTGTCAGCAGTATCAAAGGCATCGACAAACCATCAACTGCAACAGACCAGTTTAAACCCAACTGAGGAACCCAAGCATATTTCTCAATCAGTTGGTATGCGGAACTGTGAAAATCGTAGTCCTGCCAAAAGGCGTAAATCATCAACGCAAAGTTCGTGAGCGCAACTCCCAAACCGTACCAGCGAACAGTTGTGCCTTCCTTATCTGGGATTAAGGGAATGGCTATAGCAGCCACTATCGGCAACAGAATTATGGTTGTTATCCAAGGAAACTCAATAGCATTCATCACTGACAATCGTTTTACGTTTTTCTTTTTAATTACATTATATTAAGCAATGCTTAGTTTTGTGAACTGTATTTCTTCAAAAAAATCAAATCTTTAGCATCGATAGGAATAAATACTTAATTAGTTAGTTGATTTTCATTGTAATTGTAAAGATTTACTAAGTCAACAAAAAACGGTGGCTGGAGCCACCGTCAAAAATTGTAATACTAGCTCTGTTTTAGGAAGGATATTTGGCAATGCGACTTCTCGCTACTGAAGCCAAATGATAGATAAAGTTACCCAATAGGAATTCAAATGATACGGTTGACAAATATCTAAACATTTCCATATCAGAAAACGTTAGGAACCGAAATCGTTTTGAATCCATTTAGAGGTGGTTTCAGGATATCGCACAAACCTAAAAGACATATACTTAGTGTTGCAAGTTCCTAAAAAAGAGGTGTAGAAAAATTCAAAATTACTTTTTGAATCTATAATTTTGAATTTTGAATTGCTTTTGCCCCTTGAGTATCAACAGAAAGCGATCGCACCTCTGCCTTAATTCCCTCCTTGATCCAAGCAGCTGCCATCGCCCCCGCCACAGCTTCAGAATGAGCCTTATTCGTTAAAGCCAACAGCGTTGGACCTGCACCACTAATTACCATGCCATAAGCACCAGCAGCAACAGCAGCAGAATGCACCGTATCGTAACCTTGAATCAATGCTTTGCGATAAGGCTGATGTAACTTATCTTGTAAAGCAGCTCGCAACCAATTACCCGTGCCAGTTTCCAAACCACGCAACAACAACCCCAGATGTGCCGTATTAAAAATCGCATCTGCACGACTCACCTCAGTTGGCAAAACCCGCCGCGCCTCCTTCGTTGAAAGCTCAAAATCCGGAATTGCCACCACCGGCACAACCTCCTCACTCCAAGGAATCTCACAAATCTCCCACTCTTGGCGCTCTTGGAGCCTTGGCGGTTCATTTTCCACCCCCGTCGCCGCCAAACGACATCCTCCCAACAAAGCCGGCACCACATTATCCGGGTGTCCTTCCAGAGCGATCGCCAACTCCATCACTTGCAACTGACTCAAAGGTTCCCCCGCCAGCAAATTAGCACCAACCAACCCACCAACTATAGCTGTCGCCGAACTCCCCAAACCCCGCGCCAGCGGAACACCAAGATGAATATCGATTTGTATGGGTGGCGGTGTCTGCTCTATGTGTTCATAAAACTTTACAAACGCTTGATAGAGCAAATTACTTTCATCAGTCACAACTCGTTCAGCTTCCGCACCCGAGACAGTAATTTTCACCCCCCCTGTTTCCCCCCCTTGGGAAGGGGGGGATGAAAAAGTGGGTATGTCAAGGCTCGTAAACTTAAACTCGTTGTACAGCGTTAAAGCCGCACCAATACAATCAAAACCTGGTCCTAAATTGGCAGTTGTCGCTGGAACAGTTACAGATACAGAAGAAATAACAGACATCAGCACGTAAAAACTAATTAATCAATTAGCATCCCATGTAACTGATTCATTTGCTTAGCAGTCATCTTTGATTTTAGATTGCAGTCTTTTCGGCGATCGCAAATACCAAGTCCTTATTTTCTTACACAAAGGTCAGGCTTGACTCTGCCCTTATGGCAGGGTGTGTACTGTAAACAGTCACAGGTATGAGGCGAGAAACAATGAAACTGGGAGCTATTAATCACATAGCCCTGACAGTATCTAATCTAGATCGTTCGGAGGCTTTTTACAATGCACTACTGAGATTTCTTGGTTATGAACAGGGAGAAAAAACACCGCAGTTTATACTCTGGGCAAGTTCTAATGGTGTTATAACCATTTCTCCGTCAAATCCTGAATCACTCAATAAAAAGCACGATCGCTATTCTCCAGGGTTGCATCATCTTGCTTTTAGTGCAGATAGTCGAGAAGACGTGAATCGGCTTTATGAATATTTATTAGAACAAGGGATAGAAATTCTTGATCCTCCCGGTGAATATAATTATTTGCCTGGTTACTATGCCTTGTACTTTTTAGACCCAGATGGCATCAAGCTTGAACTAACACACATTCCCAATTGGCCCCCTCAATTGTAGTCAGACAAAAGGCGAAAAGATGCTCAAAATCGGCGACTTTTCCAAACTCAGCCATGTAACAGTAAAAGCACTGCGCCTTTACGACCAACTGGGACTGCTCAAACCATGTTATGTAGACGACTTTACTGGGTATCGGTACTATTCGGCTGACCAGTTACCTCAACTTAATCGCATTTTGGCGTTTAAAGACTTGGGCTTTTCTCTAGAGCAAATTGCCAAGCTGCTAGACGAGAATTTGCCACCCGCACAAATTCGTGGGATGTTGCGACTCAAGCAAGCAGAACTTCAACGGTTAGTTGAGGAAGAACAGGCGCGGCTATTACGTGTGGAAGCAAGACTTAAGCAAATTGAACAGGAGGATACTATGCCTAATTACGAAGTTGTACTTAAAACCGTGGAGCCGATAAAAGTTGCAGCGATCAGGGAAACATTACCAAATTATCCCTGTATAGGACGACTATACGATAAGTTATTAGAGTATTTCAAGCAACACGGAGTGAAAGAGAGTGATTATTGCGGCGCGATATGGCACGACCCTGGATACAAAGAGTCTAATGTGGATGGCGAAGCTGTGATCTCATTTGAGGGTGAGGTATCCAGTACTGACCGCGTGTTGATTTATGAATTACCAGGTGTAGAAAAAATGGCAACTGTAGTTCATCATGGCAGTTACAACACCATTAACCAAGCGTATGCTGCCTTACCAACTTGGATTGAAACGAATGGATATAAAATAATCGGTTCTAACCGCGAGGTTTATATTATTGGTGGAAATGAACAGGACAACGACTCATACCTAACGGAAGTGCAGTTTCCTGTGGCCAAGGCTTAATTAAGGTTTTCAGGAGTAGGGAATCGGGAATTCGGCTCCCTAGTTCCTACTCCCGAAAAAAAGTTTGTTAAGAAAAATCGGTCTCTGTTATGATAAATTCATAAAAGAAAAAAAAGATTAACGGACTGAGTTTGCCCTCAGTCCGGTAAAAAAAGCGGGTTAACCGCTATAGACCTGGTTAACCCGTGCAGCTTTGGGAACGCGCAGAGAAATTACTATTGCAATACCAACTTAACGTTGGCATTTTGTAGACCGCGCTGCTTCACTTCTGCCAGGGTCTTGTTAACGGCATACTTCTGGTTGATCGAGTTGATCAATTCGGTTTGATTGTGCTTCTTAGCAACGCCCCACAGGTCTGCAATCAGATCGAAGGAACCGTCGCTGTTGCGAGACCAACCGAGGTCATATTCGCCTTCCAAAACTGCAACGATGTCGGAACGAACACGTTGACCGTTGTAGCCACGAACATCAGCTTCGGTCTTTACAGTGATGCCCAAGTCGCGCAGGGAAGCCTTGAGGATTTCTGCATCGGTGATTTTGGTACGCAGAGTGCTAAAGTGAGACATTTGGGTTTCCTCCAAAGAGAAAGTAGAGAAAAAGACAACGGTTTGTTTTAAGCGAAGCCGCGTTTACCAAGACGCGGTTTTTTCATAACTGCTAGCTTTTGACGCTAGCCTTTCCCCCTGTGGTAGCAGGAGAAAGCTTTTAGAACTCCATTCGCTGATACTCAGCAACGGAGGATGCGGCTGGTCTTGCGCGCTGTCTAGCCCAGTCTCGAAGAGCTGTGACCTGTTCTTGCATCGTACGAGACAGCGGTAGTGTTGCTTTAAGTGCCGCAATAATATCTAATTGTGTGAACTCCCGATCTTGGGCAAAAGCTTCGTACATTGCCGCAACAATCGCTTGTTCAATTTCTGCTCCCGAAAATCCATCAGACATCTTAGATAGCTGTTCTAAGTCAAATCGCGAGATGTCTTCCCGACGGCTGGAGAGGTGTATATTGAAAATATGCTGGCGCTCTTCAGGTGTGGGGAGATCCACAAAGAAAATCTCATCAAACCGACCCTTCCTCAAGAACTCACCCGGTAGGCGCTCAACTCGGTTAGCAGTCGCCATAACAAATACTGGGGATTTTTTCTCTTGCATCCAGGTGAGGAAAGAGCCAAAGATCCGGCTGGAAGTACCACCATCTGAGTCAGAAGAGCCTGTCGTACCAGCAAATGATTTATCTAATTCATCGATAAACAAAATTGCTGGGGAAATCGATTCTGCTGTTTTTAGAGCATTACGCAAGTTTGCTTCCGAACGACCCACCATAGAGCCATCGTACACTCGCCCCATATCTAACCGGAGTAGTGGCAAACTCCATAGCCGAGACGTGGTTTTGGCAATTAAAGATTTACCGCATCCAGGAACTCCCAAGATGAGCATTCCTTTGGGTTGAGGCAAGCCGTATTCACGCGCTCTTTCTGTAAAGGCGTTAGAACGTTGTTTGAGCCACTTCTTTAACTCATCCAAGCCACCAACAGCATCAATAGTTGCGTCTTCTTCTATGTATTCTAATATACCATTACGCCTGATGAGTTGCTTTTTCTCAGATAAAATGATATCTACTTCATCTTCCGTCAGACGCCCCTTAGTTACCTGTGCCTTACGGTAGACTTTTTCAGATTCATCTTTAGTCAATCCTAACGCTGCTCTAAGAAGCTTTTCCCGCGCTTCTGTTGCTAGGCGTCGCCCACGATTTTGTTCTATATGGCTCGTTAAAACTTTATTTAATTCACTCATGTCTGGAAGCGGAAAATCGAGAACGACAACTTCCTTTTCCAGTTCAATGGGAACTTGCTGCATAGGCGACATCAAAATAATGTTTTTCTGAGTGCCTTTAAACCCAGCGATCGCATCACGTAATGACCTTGTTGTCGCGGGCGCATCAATAAATGGATGTAAATCTTTAAGAATAAATATACCTGGTTCTCTCTGCCGGATGATCCATTCAATTGCCGCCTCTGGAGAAACGGTGTTGTGTTGGGTGACATTCCGGGGTTGACCATACTCCACGATGCCGTGCGTTACTGTCCACACATAGACTCTTCGCTGCGGCTTTGAGGATTGAGCGATTGTAAAAATTGCCTGCTCAGCCCGCTCTTCCTCGGAGGTCACAAGGTAGATTAGAGGGTATTGAGCTTGAATGAGGATGTTGAGCTCTTCTTTCATACAATCGACCTACTTGAGACCTTTACAGACAGTACAGACTTCGCTTTTTTTCATAGAGATGAGGCTATTATGAATCTAAAATTCATAATTCCTATTTAGCACTTACTTAGCAAGGAACTAACTCTTCCTTACTTTTCTGATTACTTTCATCTCTTTCCATATCATCAATGGCAAAACGCTCTTTTTGAGCTACAACTCCTGGCTGCTTACCCAATGTGACTAATTCCCCATCGCGTAGCACTAATGAACTTTCACAAGTTGGACAGGAGTGAACTCTGTGCGTCCTTCCATATGATGATGCTTCTACTTCTTCTACTAATTCTGAGTTTGCCAAATAGAAATCTAAGGCGCGTTGAGCAAGTTCTGACATCGGTTCGGAGTCAATTGCTGAACGAACCTTCAACTTCCTGTGCAGTTCTGGCGACAGATACAGTGTTACCTTTTGCTTAGCTTGCATATTACTCTTTAACGGTCTTACCCGGGTATGTATCTTACGATATCGGCTTCCCTTTTGCTTGTCAAGACAGCAAAACGTTTTGACGGCAATATCGTTACATTTCTTAATTAAGCTCTGTCATAACCCATAAGTTGAGAGTTTTGCGTCAAAACTGAAAATCGGCAAATGTAGACCCAAGTTAACTTCTTGTTTTACGAGATTGCTCAGCACTATCGCATTTCTCGTCCATTAGTCCTGAGTGAAACAAGACAACGGGAGATAAAGAGCAATTTTTATTTCCCCTGCTTGCTTATTCCCCCATCTAAAGATAGTTGAGAGGGGACACAAACCTGGTAGATTTAGCTATCAGCGAGTAAAAACTGGTCAAAATGAAAGTCCTGGTTATTGGTGGAGATGGATATTGCGGTTGGGCAACCGCACTTTACCTTTCAAATCGCGGTTATGAAGTTGGTATTTTAGATAGTTTAGTGCGGCGGCACTGGGATAATGAGTTGGGAGTGCAAACTCTTACCCCAATTACGCTCATTCAGCAACGTATACAGCGCTGGCACGATTTGACTGGTAAATCAATCGACCTTTTTGTTGGCGACATCACTAATTACGAGTTCCTGAAGAAGGCGCTGCAAACATTTGAGCCAGAAGCACTTGTGCATTTTGGCGAACAGCGTTCAGCACCTTTTTCGATGATTGACCGCGAACACGCAGTTCTCACCCAAGTGAACAACGTAGTTGGTACGTTAAATTTGCTGTATGCGATGCGGGAAGATTTTCCCAATTGTCACTTGGTTAAGCTGGGGACAATGGGTGAATACGGCACACCTAACATTGATATTGAAGAAGGGTACATCACGATAGAACACAACGGGCGTAAAGATACCCTGCCTTATCCCAAGCAGCCCGGTTCAATGTATCATCTCAGCAAAGTCCATGACAGCCACAATATCCACTTTGCTTGCCGAATTTGGGGATTAAGAGCAACAGACTTAAATCAGGGCGTTGTTTACGGTGTTTTAACCGAAGAAACAGGGATGGACGAGCTGTTGATTAACCGCCTTGATTACGATGGCGTGTTTGGAACGGCGCTGAACCGTTTCTGTATTCAAGCAGCCATTGGTCACCCCTTGACTGTTTACGGTAAAGGCGGACAAACTCGGGGATTTTTGGATATTCGAGATACCGTGCGCTGTATTGAACTAGCTGTAGCTAACCCAGCACAACCTGGTGAATTCCGCGTGTTCAATCAGTTTACCGAACAATTTAGCGTCGGCGACTTGGCGCTGATGGTGAAAAAAGCTGGTAACGCAATGGGACTGAATGTGGAAATCAATCATTTAGATAATCCCAGAGTCGAGAGAGAAGAACATTACTTCAACGCCAAAAACACCAGATTGCTGGATCTTGGCTTGCAGCCCCATTATCTTTCTGATTCGCTTCTCGATTCTCTGTTGAACTTTGCTATTAAGTACCAGCATCGAGTTGATCAAAATCAAATCTTGCCTAAAGTCTCTTGGCGGAGAAATTAGGTAAATCCTGAATGGGCTGATCACAAACAAACAACTCACAACTGTTGGAATTCAAATTCAGTATCAGTTGTGTACGACACAGTGGAGAGTCGAGATTGCCAGCCCTTGGGCTGATCTATTTCAAAATTGCAGGTTCTACGATTTCAGGGTTTCATCGCATTGCGTCAAAAATGAGCCAGCCTTCCTTTATTGACTAGTTTACTCAAACGGCTATGAAATAGAGTTGCTCTGTTGGCTGGCTCTTTTTTCCAAGCTTGACGCGAAAAAGATAAATTCTGCGTCATGGCTGATCGCAAACCGCAAAGCGCTTTTTTAGGGTACATAAATGACGAATACCAGTCGCCTGCGGGAGTATTAGCTTAGCAAGAGCGTTGGTTTATCGCCTGTCTAAATCTGGTCGTCATATTGTCGCGCAGTATGACGACCAGTATTTTTAAAATGATGAATGAGAAGAATGAACGGTAAAATACGCGATTCTTCACTTGATAAATTTATACTACCCTACGGAAAGCTGTTTTGCGGAGGTTCTCTCTGACCAAAGCAAAGTGTACGTGGCGTCTACACATTGATTTTTGCCTTTATTTTATATTACAAATTTCGGTGGTATTGACTATTTTTTTATGCGGATCGCCCTATTTACCGAAACCTTTTTGCCTAAGGTTGATGGCATTGTAACACGCCTACGTCATACTATTGACCATCTTCAGCGCAATGCTAACCAAGTCCTGGTAATTGCCCCAGATGGTGGCATTACTGAATACAAAGGAGCTAAAGTATATGGTGTCTCGGGTTTTCCCCTGCCACTGTATCCAGAGTTAAAAATGGCACTACCTCGTCCAGCAATTGGTGATACTCTGGAGGAGTTTAAGCCAGATATTATTCACGTGGTGAACCCAGCTGTCTTGGGCGTAGCTGGTATATTTTATAGCAAAAGCCTGAATGTTCCCTTAGTTGCATCTTATCATACACACCTGCCACAGTATCTTCAGCATTACGGTTTAGGAATGCTCGAAGGGTTATTGTGGGAACTACTGAAAGCAGGTCACAATCAAGCAGCTTTAAATCTGTGTACCTCCACAGCAATGATGCAGGAATTGATAGCACACGGTATTGAAAGGGTAGATTTGTGGCAAAGAGGGGTGGATACGGAATCGTTCCATCCTGACTTTGCAAGTCTTGAAATGCGATCGCGCTTGTCGCAAAATCATCCCGAGAGCCACTTGTTACTGTACGTCGGGCGTCTTTCCGCTGAAAAAGAAATTGAGCGCATCAAACCAATTTTAGAAGCCATTCCCTCAGCACGGCTGGCGTTAGTAGGAGATGGTCCCCACCGCCAAGCACTGGAAAAACACTTTGCTGGAACAAATACTCATTTTGTTGGGTATCTTGCCGGTACAGAATTAGCCTCTGCCTTTGCAAGTGCTGATGCGTTTATTTTTCCTTCTCGGACGGAAACACTAGGATTAGTTCTACTAGAAGCTATGGCTGGTGGGTGTCCGGTAGTTGCAGCTCGTTCTGGCGGCATTCCTGATATTGTGACAGACGGGGTGAATGGATATCTTTTTGAGCCCCAAGCAGATGTTCAAAGTGCTATAAGAGCGACTGTTCGTCTTTTACAACAGCAACAAGAACGAGAAACTATCCGTCAAAACGCGCGTCGGGAAGCAGAACGTTGGGGATGGGCTGCTGCTACACGCCAGCTAGAAACCTACTATCAAAAGGTTATTTATTCTCAATTGCCAAGGGCGGCATAAGCATGATCAGGGAATCGGGAATAGGGCATAACCCATTCCCCATTCCTCAATCTAAAATCTAAAATCTAAAATTCTAAATCCCCATGTCCCTCCTAAATGCTGGTAGCGTCTTGGCTACATTAACTGAACTGACTCAAGTTAATCGCACTCACTCGTTACTGCGTCGTGTCAAAGACCTTTCTGTTAACGAATTTGTTTGCTTGCTCGACTTTATCACAGCCGAATTTCAGCAATTTCTTAGGGCAATTGAACTGATTAACAATGAAGCTCTAGAAACCATGCTGGAGAAGGTACTGGAGGCGATTACACTCAAAATTGGTCAAATTCTCCAGGCAGAGCAAACCACGATTTTTTTGGTTGACTATGACAAAGGTCAGCTTTGGTCAAAAGTTCCCCAAGATAACACACAAAAAGCTATAGAAATTCGTACTCCGATTACAGTTGGTATCCCTGGTCATGTTGCCAGTACAGCTCAATGTTTGAACATATCTGATACCTCTACTCACCCCCTCTTTAGCCCAGAACTAGAAAAACAAATGGGGTACAAGTTTCGTAATATACTTTGTATGCCAGTTTTGAGCAGCAAAAACCAGGTTGTGGCAGTTGTGCAACTGGCAAATAAAGCTGGAGGTATTCCGTTTAATCACGAAGATGAAGCGCACTTTCGAGACTTTGCCTCTTCTATCGGCATTATTTTGGAAAGTTGCCAATCTTTCTATGTTGCAGCTCGCAATCAACGAGGCGCAACTGCTCTTTTACGGGCGACTCAGACTTTGGGGCAAAGTTTGGATTTAGAAGCCACTTTGCAAATCGTCATGGAGCAAGCCCGGATTCTCATGCAAGCAGACCGCAGCACTCTATTTTTATATCGTAAAGAAATGGGGGAACTCTGGACTAAAGTGGCAACTGCGGATGATAAAACCATGATGGAAATCCGTATGCCGGATAACAAAGGCATTGCAGGATATGTAGCGTCCACTGGTCAAGCGCTGAATATTGCCGATGCTTATAAAGATCCGCGTTTTGACCCCACGACAGACCAAAAGACGAGATATGTCACTCGTAATATCCTGTGTTTGCCAGTGTTTAATTCCGCGAATGAATTGATTGGGGTGACGCAGTTAATTAATAAGCATCAAGGAAGTTTTACCGCCTCTGATGAAGAATTTATGCGGGCTTTTAATATCCAGGCAGGAATTGCTTTAGAAAATGCCCGCTTGTTTGAAAATGTATTATTAGAAAAACAGTATCAAAAAGATATTCTGCAAAGTCTTTCGGATGCAGTAATATCTACGGATATGGAAGGGAAAATTGTTACAATTAATGATGCAGCGTTGCAGCTCTTGGGTTGTCCCTTGGAAGAAGCAAACCCCAAGAACAACAAGCATCTTTGGGAACAAAACTTGATTGGTCGTTTCGTGTGGGAGGTTGTGCCAATTGATAATCTCCAATTCCGCCTCCAAGATAGTTTAAAAACTGGGGCAAAACATTATGTCCCAGAGCAAAGTTTGACGGTAGGACTGGTATTAGTACCGAGTGCTGAGTGCCAAGTGCTGAGTGAAACGAAAAACTCAGGGCTAAATAACGCCAGTGCTTTCAAGTTGAGGGATATGCCCACACGCTTGACTCCTCAAGAATCAAAACTTTATATTTTGGCAATACGCGATCGCACCAATCCAAATTTTTTCATTCCCTGGAATCTACCTATTTCACCTCGGTTGACGTTGCTTGATGCGAGTAGTGTCGAGAAAATCGAACGCAGTATCAATCTGACTGTCAACCCCTTGACTAACCCAGAAGGAGGCGTACGGGGGGGTTTGGTGGTATTGGAAGATATCAGTCAGGAAAAACGCATGAAAACCACCATGTACCGCTACCTGACTCCCCGCGTCGTAGAACAAGTCATGGCACTAGGGGAAGATGCTTTGATGGTGGGTGAACGCAAAGACGTGACTATCTTGTTTTCTGATATCAGAGGTTACACCACATTGACAGAAAATCTCGGTGCTGCCGAAGTGGTGTCCTTGCTGAATCAGTATTTTGAAACAATGGTTGAAGCTGTTTTTAACCACGAAGGCACCCTAGATAAGTTTATTGGTGATGCCTTAATGGCAGTATTTGGTGCACCGCTCCCGTTGACCGACAATCACGCTTGGCGGGCAGTACAATCGGCATTGGAAATGCGACAACGACTCGCAGAATTTAATCAGCGGCGAATTATCTTGAAACAGCCACAAATCCATGTTGGCATTGGCATTAGTTCCGGAGAAGTCGTTTCCGGCAATATTGGTTCCCGAAAACGGATGGACTACACCGTAATCGGGGATAGCGTGAATTTGAGTTCCCGCCTAGAAGGAGTCACTAAGGAATATGGTTGTGATATCATCTTAAGTGAATTTACGTACCAGTTGTGTAGTGACCTCATTTGGGTGCGTGAGTTAGACAGAATTAGAGTCAAAGGGAAACATCAAGCAGTTAGTATCTATGAGTTGATAGGCGATCGCCGTACTCCCTTAGATGCCAACATTCAGGAATTTTTGTTTTATTACCAGAATGGACGTACTGCTTATTTGTCGCGCAATTTCCACTGTGCTATTGCCTGCTTTGAAGCCGCCAAAAAAATTCAACCCAAAGACCAAGCCGTTGCTATCTACTTAGAACGCGCTCATCATTATCTTAATCACGCTCCCAGTGATTCTTGGGATGGTGTCTACAGTAGGCTGACAAAGTAATCAAAAAATTATGAAACTGGAACGCCCACGCTATTAATGATTCATAATTTATTCACTTTTTCCATCGTCAGTCTGGAAAGGGTTTTCACCGATTCCCAGTTCTTGTTTTGAGCGTTTTAAGTTTTTCCAAAGATCCTTGATTTGCTCATAGGCTTGCTCCGGTGGTATTTTCCCTGATGTCTCTAAGTTACAAATGTAACTTATCCTTTGGGCAAATTCCTGTAAGTTAGCATTGAAAACTAAGTTTTCTGGCTTCACTTGACCGTAGTAGCGACCACGAGGATAGAGAAAATTTTCTTTATCTACCATTGTTCTCTCCATTTACTCAATCCCCCCCCTGTATTCGGCTTTGAAGTCAATAGTTGGCAATCTTGGTTGAGTTTCCTTTGGTTGCTTACTGACTTTTTGTGCCTTTAAACGATGATTGTATTCAAATTGAGTGGAAACTGCCACAAAAAAAGGTGTTTTTATATACTTTTTTATTTCATTATACCAATTTATTTCCCGAAAAATTATTACAAACTACTGTAAACAGTTATACTTTTATCTATCAATTTACTTAGTAACCAAAGACTAACCTCTCACCCTAAAGTAAGAAAACTTGTGGGTGCATACATCATTTGCCTATGACTTATGACTAATAACTGATGACTAAAGATAAAATGGTTAAGCCTAAAAGCATAAAAGCTGCTCATCGCCCATAACTTTACCTTTCGCCATGTCTGTTCAAACAAAAGTATACGAAGGCAAAGCTAAAATCCTCTACACAACGGATGATCCTGAAATCTTATTAGCTGATTTTAAAGACGATGCGACTGCCTTTAACGCCCAAAAACGGGGTAGCATCCAGGGTAAGGGAAATATAAATAATAGCATTTCTAGTAAACTATTTCAACAACTGGAAGCGCATGGTATAAAGACTCACTATATAGACAGCCCTGCTCCGAATCAAATGCGGGTAAAGGCGTTGAAGATTTTGCCATTGGAAGTCGTGGTGAGGAATATTGCTGCTGGAAGTCTTTGCAAACAAACAGGATTACCACTGGGGACTGTGTTAAAACAGCCATTGGTCGAGTTTTATTACAAAAACGATGAATTGGGAGATCCATTGTTAACAGGCGATCGCCTTTTCCTGTTAGAACTCGCGACTCCGGAACAAGTAGATACCATTACCCATCTAGCATTACAAATCAACAAGTTTCTTTGTGACTTTTTCCGGCGGTGCGACATTACCTTAGTGGACTTCAAACTGGAGTTTGGCTTGGACTCACAACAGCAATTGCTATTGGCAGATGAAATTAGTCCGGACACTTGTCGTTTATGGGACAATTCTGCTGTACGTGATCCGAATCTCCGGGTACTGGACAAAGACCGCTTCCGTCAAGACTTGGGGAATGTAGAGAATGCCTACCAGGAGGTTTTACAACGAGTACTCAAAGCTGTGGAAAGCAATTGAAGCAGATAAGGAATTGGCGACTGGGGACTAAGTCATTCCCAATTCCCAATTGTTGATCCCCAATGGCTAATACTTTGGTAAAAAAGAAAAACAAATGATTCTTATCCACTTTTGCCTTTTGCAATTTGCCTTATAAAGGTAAAAGGCAAAAATTAAGAATGTAATTTTTAGATTAACCTTTGGTTGAGAGCATGATTGCCTAGTGATGGTGTGTGGACGTGAAGAGGAATCCAAAAAAAATGCGCTTATCTCCCGTTTTAGTCACAGTTGTGGCGATTGCAGCCCCTTTTGGCAGTTCGCTGAGTGCAAATGCACAAACGCCCAACACTTCAAATTTAAACCAGACAGCAGAGGCTTTAAAACCTTTAAGCAATCAACAGTACAAAGTCGGGGTCTTCCCAGCTTCGTCAGCAGCAATAGCGAAGCCGGAAGTCATAGTGCCAAGTTCCATAGAAAACTCAACAACGACAGGGTTCCCCAACAGTTCTAAACAGACAGCAGAGGGTTTAAAACCTTTAACCAATCAACAGTACAAAGTCGGAGTCTTCCCAGCTTCAGCATCAACAGCGACAAAAAAGGTCATATTGCCAAGAAGCTCCACATCTTCACCAATTGCACAAAATCCTCCGCAAACGCCCGCGCCTGACACTGAAGAGCAGCAAACATCTCCCCAAGCTCCCAATACCACTCCTGCACCGGAAAATATCAACCAGCCTGCGGCGGAACCGGGACAAAATCCTGGACAAACACCTTTTCCAAGCATTCAACAACAAACACCCGCTCCTGAGACTCAACAGCAGCAAACACCTCCCCAAGGTGGTACCAATCAACCTGCAACTGAACCGGGACAACAAAATCCTGGGCAAACACCTTTTCCAAGCATTCAACAGCAACAAACACCCGCTCCGGAAACTCAACAGCAGCAAACACCTCCCCAGACTCCTGGTACTCCCACCACACCAAATGGTACCAATCAACCAGGGGCGGAACCGGGACAAAATCCTGGGCAAACACCTTTTCCAAGCATTCAACAACAAACACCCGCTCCTAACACTCAACAGCAACAAACACCTCCCCAAGCTCCTGGTACTCCCACTACACCGGATGGTACCAATCAACCAGGGGCTGAACCTACATCTCCACAAGCTCCAGGAAGTCCCCAACCAGAGCAATCCCCAGAAGCCGCTGAACCCCGCGTGCTAGTCTCTGAAGTCTTGATTAGATCTGAAAGTGGGCAACTCGTGCCGGAACTGGAAGAGCAAGTGTATAGAGCCATTCGCACGCAACCAGGACGAACAACAACCCGTTCCCAACTGCAAGAAGATATTAACTCCATTTTTGCTACAGGCTTCTTCTCCAACGTCCAAGCAGTACCAGAAGATACACCTGTGGGAGTACGGGTAAGCTTTGTTGTACGACCTAACCCTGTCCTAACTAAGGTGCAAGTGCAGGCAAATCCCGGCGCAAATGTTCCCTCTGTACTACCTGCTACTACCGCAGATGAAATATTTAAAAACCAGTATGGGAAAATCCTCAACTTGCGTGATTTACAAGAGGGCATCAAGCAATTAAGCAAGCGCTATCAAGACCAAGGTTATGTGCTGGCAAACGTAATTGGAGCGCCGCAAGTCTCTGAAAACGGAGTTGTCACTTTGCAAGTGACAGAAGGGGTGGTAGAAAATATCCGAGTTCAGTTCCGCAATAAAGAAGGTCAGGTGACAAACGACAAGGGACAACCGATCCGGGGACGGACGCAACCCTATATCGTGACGCGAGAACTGCAGCTCAAGCCCGGAACAGTTTTCAACCGCAACACAGTGCAAAAAGACTTGCAAAGGGTCTTCGGACTGGGGCTGTTTGAAGATGTGAATGTTTCTCTTGACCCTGGTACAGACCCCAGCAAGGTGAATGTGGTCGTCAACGTGGTTGAGCGTAACAGTGGTTCTATTGGTGCGGGTGCAGGTTTGAGTTCTGCCAGTGGATTGTTTGGTTCAATCAGCTATCAGGAGCAAAACCTCAATGGCAGAAATCAAAAATTAGGGGCAGAGGCGCAGGTAGGAACAAGGGGAGAGTTTCTGTTTGATCTGCGCTTCACAGATCCCTGGATAGGTGGTGACCCCTTCCGGACTTCTTATACGGCAAATCTCTTCCGCCGTCAGTCGATTTCATTGATTTTTGAAGGCGACGATAAAAACATTGAAACTGTTAGAAACCCCAATGACCCCAATGAGGATGGCGATCGCCCCCGTATTGTGCGTTTGGGAGGCGGTGTTAACTTCACCCGTCCCTTGTCCAACAATCCCTACGAAAGGTCAGAATGGACAGCTTCAGCTGGTTTACAGTATCAACGAGTGACTACCAAAGATGCTGATGGCGATACTAGAAGTCTGGGGCGTCTCGAGAACACAAATGAGATCATTGAGTTGACCCAATCTGGGGAAGGTGAAGACGATTTGTTGCTATTGCAACTAGGTGCTGCACGCGATCTGAGAAATAACCCCTTGCAACCTACCAGTGGTTCTTACTTCCGCGTTGGTCTTGACCAGTCGGTGCCGATAGGACTGGGCAATATTCTCTTAACCAGGTTGCGGGGTAGCTACAGCCAATACTTCCCTGTAAGCTTTATTAACTTCACTAAAGGACCGCAAACCCTTGCTTTTAATCTTCAAGCGGGAACAATCCTTGGTGACTTACCTCCCTACGAAGCTTTTTCTCTCGGTGGTAGCAACTCCGTTCGAGGATATGACGAAGGAGGCTTAGCCAGTGGACGTAGTTTCGTACAAGCATCGGTTGAGTATCGCTTCCCAGTTTTCTCCGTCGTCAGCGGCGCACTATTTTTTGATGTTGGTTCCGATTTCGGAACTGGTAATAGAGCATCTCAGTTGCTGAACAAAAATGGTACTGGTTACGGTTACGGTGTTGGCGTGCGCGTGCAGTCTCCTTTGGGACCAATTCGCATTGACTACGGCATCAACGATGATGGAGATAGCCGCATCAACTTTGGTATTGGCGAAAGGTTCTAAGTAGTCATTAGTCGTTAGTCATTCGTTATTAGTCATTAGTCATTAGTCATTAGTCATTCTTCACGACAAATGACTAATGACCAAGGACAAAGGACAAAGGACAAATGACAAAGGACAAAAAATAATATGCAAGAACATACATTAGCAGCGCAAATTAACCAAACAGGAGTGGGACTGCACAGCGGAGTCAGTACGCAAGTTCGGGTAAAACCAGCCGAAGCGGGAAGTGGACGCTACTTTGTGCGCGTGGATTTGCCCGATACTCCAATCATTCCAGCGCAAGTCGCAGCGGTGAATCAAACCGTGCTTTCCACTCAGTTGGGTAAAGGAGAAGCATCTGTCCGCACGGTAGAGCATTTGCTAGCAGCCCTTGCTGCAATGAAAGTGGATAACGCCCGAATTGAAATTGACGGTCCAGAAGTGCCACTTTTGGATGGATCAGCGAAGGTGTGGACAGAGGCGATCGCCCAAGTTGGTTTAGTGTCACAAAGCCTGAGTGAGGAAAAAGTTCTTCCAGTCATCGACCAACCAATTTGGGTGCGTCAGGGTGATGCTTTTGTCTGTGCCATTCCAGCCCCAGAAACTCGCTTTACCTACGGTATTGATTTCGATTTCCCGGCGATTGGTAATCAATGGCACAGCTGGTCGTTCACTCCCAATAAGGGAAACCCTCATGATACCTTCGCTCTAGAAATTGCTCCTGCCCGTACCTTTGGTTTACTGCATCAAATAGAACACTTGCAGCAGTCGGGGTTGATTAAAGGTGGCAGCTTGGATAATGCTCTGGTTTGTGGACCAGACGGTTGGGTAAATCCGCCATTAAGATTTGCAAATGAGCCAGTACGTCATAAAATCTTGGATTTAGTAGGAGATTTAAGCTTGCTTGGAATTTTCCCTTGCGCTCATTTTTTGGCGTACAAAGCCAGCCACAATTTACACATTCAACTGGCGCAAAGGATTTTAGATTTGGAAATTGGTATGTAGTAAGCATTTAAGCGCTGATTACAAGCCAAAGCTCGATCCAAAATCCACATTTTTAGGGGGAGGTTCAAACAAGCACCTACGCAAAAAACAAACATAGCAAATAAATCGCACTGTCTAATGTCAAGTGTCACCCAACAAGTCAATACCATCGATATTCCCACAACACCAGCATCTACCAATGACCAGCCAGATAATGCCACCACAAGCAAGTCTGACAATCAGGTCATTTACTCTATAGAAGACATCCAAAAGCTGCTACCTCACCGCTACCCCTTTGCGCTCGTAGACCGGATTATTGAATATGTGCCGGGAAAACGAGCTGTTGGCATTAAGAACGTCAGTATCAATGAACCCCATTTTCAAGGGCATTTTCCAGGACGTCCAATTATGCCAGGAGTGCTGATTGTAGAAGCAATGGCACAAGTTGGCGGTGTTGTTTTGACTCAACTTCCAGATATGGAAGGCGGACTCTTTGTATTTGCTGGTATCGATAAAGTTCGCTTCCGCCGTCAAGTCGTACCAGGGGATCAACTGGTTATGACTGTGGAACTATTGTGGGTAAAACAACGTCGTTTCGGTAAAATGCAAGCGCGTGCCGAAGTAGACGGTCAGCTCGCTACTGAAGGCGAACTGATGTTTTCCCTAGTAACCTGAAAATTTGCTTTTGTGGTAGAGGCACGACCGTGACGTGCCTTTCCTGAACCTTTTACTGAATTCTGAATAAGGATATCAGTAAAAGAAACAACTCACAACAGCATTATTATTTTAGTTTTATATTTTCGACGCCCTCACACATAAGTAGCTCACCTGACACTTTCGGCTACTAAATAACTAAACTCTCAGCATTCAAGACTCTTCTGGAGATGCACCCTTGAAAACCCTAATTCATCAAACTGCTGTAATTCATCCTAATGCAGAATTGCACCCTACAGTGCAAGTCGGTGCTTATGCTGTGATTGGAGGGCATGTCAAAGTCGGTCCTGAAACCACCATCGGCGCTCATGCCGTACTAGAGGGACCTTTGGAGATTGGGGCACGAAATCAAATTTTTCCGGGAGCCGTAATTGGCATGGAACCCCAAGATCGAAAATACGATGGCGAATTTAGCTGGGTCAAAATCGGAGATGATAACCGCATTCGCGAGTACGTCACGATTAACCGCGCCACTGGTACGGGTAAAGAAACTCGCATTGGCAACGGTAACCTACTCATGGCTTATGTCCATGTAGGTCATAATTCTGTCATAGAAGACAATGTCACTATTTCTAATTCTGTAGCGATCGCCGGACACGTCCACATAGAGTCACGATCAGTCATAAGTGGGGTTCTGGGAATTCATCAATTTGTGCATATTGGAACTTTGGCAATGGTGGGGGGCATGAGCCGCATTGAGCGAGATGTTCCTCCATATATGCTTGTAGAAGGAAATCCATCGCGAGTGCGTTCACTTAACCTTGTAGGACTCAAACGCGCTGGTTTTAGCACTGATGAGTTTCAAATCCTGAAAAAAGCCTTTCGTATTCTTTACCGTTCTGAAATGGTCTTTAAGGAATCCTTGGAACAGTTGGAATTACTAGGCGATACCCAACAGTTACAGCATCTGCGTCGGTTTTTGCTACTTTCTCAAATGCCAGGAAGACGCGGCTTGATTCCTGGAAAGGGGAAAGCTGTCGTGAGTGACGAATCATAAAGAAGATGAGGAGGATAAGGGGGATGAGGAGGATGAGGAGGATGAGAAAGTTATTTCTTTCCTCTCCCTTGTCTCCCCCATCTCCCTCATCTCCCCCATCTCCCTTGTCTCCCCCATCTCCCTCATCTCCCCCATCTCCCTCATCTCCCCTATCTCCTTGAATTTCCTATTCCTAAATTTATAAATGCGAATATTTATCAGTACTGGCGAAGTGTCTGGCGACCTACAAGGATCGCTGCTAGTTGCTGCACTTAAGCGTCAAGCGGCATTGGCTGGATTGGAATTAGAAATTGTGGCGCTGGGTGGCGAAAAAATGGCAAATGTTGGAGCTACCCTTTTAGAAAATACTACTAGAATTGGCTCAGTAGGTATTCTGGAATCACTGCCTTATGTGTTACCAACACTCCAGATCCAACGACGGGCGATCGCCTATCTCAAGCAAAATCCACCTGACTTGGTGGTGCTCATTGACTATATGACACCAAATATTGTCATAGGCAACTATCTTCGCCGGAATCTGCCACAAATACCTGTTGTATTTTATATAGCACCACAAGAGTGGGTTTGGTCACTGAATTCACGTAATACCAACTTAATTGTTGGCATAACAGACAAGCTGCTAGCAGTCTTTCCTGGGGAAGCCCGGTATTTTCAAGAAAAAGGAGCAAATGTAACCTGGGTAGGGCATCCTTTAATAGATAGAGTTCAAAGCTTTCCCAGTCGGGAAACGGCGCGTACAGAGTTAGGAATTGCCGAGGATGTCATAAGTGTCGCTCTTCTCCCCGCCTCTCGTCGCCAAGAACTTAAACATCTTCTGCCTGTGATGTTCCAGGCAGCTCAAGTGATTCAAGCCAAATTGCCTCAGGTACATTTTTGGATACCTTTATCTCTGGAAATTTACCGAGAAGCAATTGAACAGGCAATACAGCAGTACGGTCTACGAGGTTCTGTGGTATCCGGTAAAACTCCGGAAGTCCTCGCCGCCGCTGATATGGCAATCACCAAATCTGGCACAGTTAACCTGGAACTGGCACTGTTGAACGTGCCTCAAGTTGTTCTCTACCGACTTCATCCCATCACGGCTTGGATTGCGCGTACTGTGCTCAAAGGTTCTATACCTTTCGCATCGCCGCCTAATTTAGTGATGATGAAGCCAATTGTGCCAGAATTGTTACAAGAGCAAGCGACACCAGAGAACATTACCCAAGCGGCGCTGGAATTATTACTTAATTCCGAGCGTAAACAGCAAATGTTGGCAGACTATCAAGAAATGCAGCAGCGTTTGGGAGAAGTGGGAGTGTGCGATCGCGCTGCCAAAGAAATTTTGCAAATGCTACCAAATTTTCAACATTAGAGCCTGCTTATAAAGAAAACCTTATTCGGGTATGTTACGGCTCGACACGTATGAATCGGTTGCGTAGAATTATAGCGCTTCTCGTTAGGATGAAGTAATTATTTATCTGTGTCCATCTGTGTCCATCTGTGGTTCTTATTTCTTGATGTATTGCGAACTCGGCTTACATCCCCAGGACGATTGACAAATCGGCAACTACCGTGCATTAGTTAAAGTAATAATTTCTTCAAAAGAAAAATCATGAACTAGGTTAGTCAAGGCTTTAGCTAAACAAGCGTGTGACTGAGGAATCTCCTTAACGAGATTGAGAACGTCCTTGGCATTAACTCTCGTTGCAGCCTGACGCAATTGTTCCACCCACTCAACAGGCATTTGTGCGATCGCATCTGCGATTTCGTCTGTCGAAAGAATCGGCTGTTGGTGCAGTTTTGTTTCGTGCGTGACATAGATATACTTGGCACCCAAGTATTCAGCCATCTTTTCAAAGATGGTTTCAGCGGAAAAGGGCTTCCGGACAAAATCGTCACAGCCTGTAGATAAAGCTATGAGCCGATCCTCTTCAAAAGCACTGCCCGTCAAAGCAATCACAACAGGGGCATAATCCCCTGTGGATTTTATCCGTTTGGTTGCTTCATACCCATCCATCAAGGGCATTCGCATATCCATCCAGACTAGATGGGGACGCCAAGTGGCAGACAACTCGATCGCTTCTTGCCCGTTGTGAGCTTCCCGCACGTCAAAACCCACAGGTTGCAGCAACTCGATCATAAGTTGGCGAATTTCCTGTTTGTCCTCTACGACTAAAATGCGATAATGCGGTTGTCCCGGAGCCAAAGCACTGACCTGCTGAGCCGATTTTTGAACCTGTACCTCCGAGGCTTGAACCTCCTGAGTTTGGATATCAAACTTAAAAATGGTTCCGATGCCCAAGGTGCTGTCTGCGGTAATCTCTCCTCCCATCAAGCGGACAAATTTCTGACTGATCGGCAAGCCCAGCCCAGTTCCCCCCTCTTGAGAGTTTTGACCGGTCTGAGTTTGCACGAACGGCTCAAATAAACGCTCAAGTTCAGTTAAATCAATACCGGGACCGGTATCTTCGACTTCAAAAAACAAGCGCAATCGTCTGTCCCGTTCCTCATTCCCCCGCTTTCCTCGCAAAATAACTTTGCCTGCTTGGGTAAACTTAATAGCATTGCCTAACAAGTTAATGAAAACCTGGCGCAGTTTGCTCTGATCGCTGCGAATATATTGAGGAAAGTCGGGGGCTAGTTCAAAGATCAGCTTCAATCCTTTAGACTCGGCTTTTAACCGGAACATCTGTTGCAAACTGTCCAAAAGATACTTTAAGTCGAAGTTAGTTTGATGAAATATAATTTTGCCCGCCTCAATTTTGGACATTTCCAAAACATCATCAATCAAATTCAACAAGTGTTCGCCACTGCGGGCGATCGTCTCCAAGTACTCCTGTTGCTGAGCATCAACAGTGCTACTCCTAGCAAGCAATTGAGTAAAGCCCAGGATAATATTGAGAGGAGTTCGCAGTTCGTGGCTCATATTTGCCAAGAACTGACTTTTGGCATTGTTTGCTACATCCGCTGCTTCTTTAGCCTGGTTGAGTGCGACTTCTATCTGTTTGCGCACCGTGATATCGCGAATCACTAAAACAGCACATTTCTCGCCTCCGACCAATTGAATACAGCTGCCAGAAATTTCCAGGATTAAGGTTTGCTCGTATCGTTGAAATTCATATTCAGTGGCTTTGAGTTGATTTTGGAGTGCGTTCACCACTGGATGTGCTGAGGGTAAAATCTCTAGACTCTGCTGTGTTAATGGCAGTAGCTCGATCAGTTGCCTTCCCAGAATAGTGATATGAGGTCTATCAAGCAGGCGATCAAAGACGGTGTTGCACCATTGGACAACAGTGTCTTCACCCGTCCAAACGATCGCGTTATCAATAGCTCCTAGTGCAACCTCCATCTTTCCTAAAGTTGAACGCAGTCGGCTCAACTGAAGGGCAAGATCGTTCTCCATAAATACAACCTTATTGCGAAATTATAGCGGTTAGCAATTGGGTAAGGTACGCCAAAGAAATAATGAACCACAGATGGACACAGATGGACACAGATAAATAATTACTTCATCCAAACGAGAAACGCTATATTATTGCTTTACAAAGGACGAATCATTGCTCCAAACAACCAATGTTCTCCTTGCTTGTGTGCCGTAATCAAATGTTCGCTCTCGATTTCTTTTCCATCCTTGGTTACGGCTTTCAGTAGGAGAGGGTGATTGAGAACATGAGACTTTTCCGTCATGACAAAGCGGGAAAAACTGAGTCGATGGGAATCGTGGAGACTCCTGGGAATGATGACTTCGAGGGGTAAGCCAACTATCTCCTCCGAACTCCAGCCAAAAACAGTTTTAAAAGAATCATTGACATAACTGATAAATCCTTCTTGGTCGGTCAGAACAACTGGAAATTCAGTTTCTAACCTCATGTCATTAATACTTTTCATGCAACAGCTTTGATTCTTTATAATAAGGAAAAATTGATATATGTATTTTTACACTATAAACGTTCTTTTGTGACCTAAGGTAGAGTAAAATATAAAACTATTGACTTAGTGTTTGCCTCATGCATTTAGCAATTCCTCAGCCCTCAAACTTTCCTATTTTTCTTCTTCAAAAGTCTGATAATAAGGATAAAAGCCTGGAAAAATGGGATGAATGTTGACGGATGCTCTTACAGATACTTGTTTGTTGGTTTTGACTCAGGCTGAAGATGAATGGTAGTGAATTACACAAGGGAGATATCCTTATTGTTGACGACACCCTTGATAACCTGCGCCTGTTATCTAACATACTTATCGAGCAGGGGTATGAGGTGCGGGGGGTGACAAACGGCTCAATGGCGTTAATGGGTGCCACCGCTCAACCACCGGATTTGATTTTGCTCGACATCAATATGCCGGGACTCAATGGCTATGAAGTTTGCCAGCAGTTGAAAGCAAATGCCCAAACTTCCGAGATTCCGGTCATTTTCCTCAGCGCTTTAAGTGAAGCCTTTGATAAGGTAAAAGCGTTCTCAGTTGGAGGTGTAGATTACATTACCAAGCCTTTTCAACTAGAGGAAGTCTTCGCCCGTGTTGAAACTCAACTCACAAGCCGTAGATTGCGAGAACAACTTCAACTTCAAAATTCCCGTTTGCAGCTTGCAGAGAAAGAACTCCTCAAAGCTTTAAAGCAAGAGCGGGAACTTAACCAGCGGATTCAGGAAATGACGGCTGTGGAAGAGCGCAATCGAATTGCCCGTGACATTCATGACTCCCTGGGGCATTCGCTGGTTGCACTCAATATTGAAATTGAAGCTGCTTTGGCTCTATGGCACGAGGACTTGGACAAAGCTCATGCATTTCTGTTGGAGGCAAAACAACTGGGGTCAGAGACGTTGAAAGCAGTACGCGAATCAGTTGCGCTGATCAGGTCTGAGCCACTGCAAGGTCATTCCTTAGAAAGGGCGATCGCAAGTCTTACAGATGAATTTCATCGGCTGACTGGTGTGATGCCAGAGTGCCATATTGACGTTACGCCCAACTTACCCGATTCGATAAACACAGCTATTTACCGAATTTTACAGGAAGGACTGACCAACATTTGCAAGTATGCCGAGGCAAGTGCAGTCCAGATTCAGCTTGAGTCTACAGCTTCTAGTGTATTTCTAATACTTCAGGATAATGGCAAAGGCTTTCAGGTGGAGCGCAACACAAAGGGATTTGGACTCAGGGGAATGCAGGAACGAGTCACTGCCTTGAAGGGTCAGTTGGAGATTGTCAGCGAACCAAATGCAGGTTGTCTCATTGCAGCTAAATTCCCACAATAGCAGATTCAGGACTTACGCAAAGTGGAGAATGTCATACTGAGCGAAACGGAGTGTAGCGAAGTATCTCAGAGATTCTTCGTTTCGCGCTTCGCTACACTCAGAATGACAGTTTTTCGTTAAAATGCGTGAGTCCTAAGATTGAGAACCAACAAAGAGCAAATTTGAGCCTTGAGGCAATTACCGAACATTTATGTAAAATATTTACTAAAATTTCGTAAATTTACGTTTTATTAGCGCAACATCAAGTTTAATAATTTTACGGCTGTTAAAAAACTTGCCTTGTTGTGTCCCACCGTTAAAAGCGGATGGGTTCTTAAATTATTTCTTATCACTCACTTATAACTAACTCATTTATGATTCGGGTATTGCTGGTTGAAGACCAAGAGATTGTCCGTCGTGGCTTGAAAACTCTATTAGAGATTCAGCCCGATTTAGAAATAGTGGCTGAAGCAGAAAACGGTCAAAAAGCGATTCATCAGATGGAAAGTCTTTATGGTAGGAATTCTCAACCCGAAGTCGTGTTGATGGACATCCGAATGCCCGTAATGGATGGAGTTGCTGCTACCGAGCAGATTTGCAAGCAGTTTCCAGACACAAAGATTCTGATTCTTACAACCTTTGATGATACTCCATATGTCTCGAGAGCCTTACGCTTTGGAGCTAAAGGATACTTATTGAAGGATACACCGGCACAAGAACTAGCTGCAGCAATTCGTTCGATTCACAAAGGGTATACTTACTTCGGACCCGGAATTCTGGAAAAAATGCTAAGTGTCGTACCAGTTGCTGAGCCAGAAGCACAAAAAGAGCCGCCAGAGGAACTCGCGCAACTCACTATCAGAGAACGAGAAGTTTTGTGTTTAATTGCAACGGGTTTAAGCAATCGAGAAATTGCCCAAACTCTCTTTCTTTCTGAAGGGACAGTCAGAAACCACATCACTCATATTCTGACTCGACTCAATTTACGCGATCGCACTCAAGCCGCCATTTTTGCTAATACCTTTCTATGTTGGCTGAAGAACTCTGAGTTGCCAACAAAAAGTGGAGTGTAAATAAATACAAAAGCATTGGACTATTGGAAAATTGGAGGTAAAACCTCTGTTTTAATCAAAAAGATTAGGCAAGATTGCGGAATGTGAGTTCCATCTGTGTCCATCTGTGTCCATCTGTGGTTAATTATTCTTTTTTTTTTGACTTTTGCAAGAAGTCTATTATGTAGAGACGCGCTTTCATGAGAGCGCGTCTCTACATTGTCTAACAGAATCAAGTCGCGGCACCCCTAAGATTTTGGTGTACTGTAGTCAAACCATCAGTCAAACCATCTTGGCTAATACTTGAGCTAACACCTGAGTATCTGTGTTTAAGCATTAGTGTGGAACTTTCAAAAACTCGAAATCTTGTTGTATGTTAATCTGACTCTTACTGATATCTTGCAACACAGCAATGAGATCATTTTGATAGTAAATTCCAGTATCCAATTTACTGCTACTGCCAAGACTGAAATTGCTTTCTGCAAAGGTATAGTTCGCTGCACTGAGTTGGATTTTATCTACACCTACTTCCCAATCGACAATTTTGGCATAGCTATTACCTTGATTGTAGTAATACACTTCCATCGCGGAACCCAAAACGAAGGTATCTTTTCCAATACCACCAATTAAGGTGTCCTGTTCGTTGACTCCACCGCCGTAACCGACAAGCGTATCATTGCCATTCATACCAGACAGGGTATCGCTACCTTTACCACCAGATAAGATGTTGTCGACTGCGTTACCAGTAATTTGATTATCGAGTTCGTTGCCGTAACCTGCGATCGCAGCGCTGCCAATTAACTCCAAGTTTTCAACATTAGCGGTTAAGGTGTAACCATCCACGTAAGACTTAACTGTATCGATTCCTTCTCCCGATTTCTCAACGACTTTGTCATAAGTATAAGTGGGGAAAAGTGTATCGCCTGTTTTGACGGACTCGACAGTATCTACATAGTAAATATCATTACCGACACCGCCAACAAGTGTGTCTATACCTTTGCCACCAGATAGGGTGTCATTGCCTAGTTCACCATAGAGACTATCAATGCCATCACCTCCATAGAGACTGTCATTGCCAGCACCTCCATTGATAGTGTCATGATCTAAACCACCAAAGACAAGATCATCACCTGCATGAGCGAAGATAATGTCGTTGCCTTCATAACCGTAGATGGTGTCGTTTTCTGCAGTACCGTGAATTACAGGAAAAAATGTGCCGTTGTCGTTGAAAGGAGTACCGTTAATGACTGCCATATGAATTTCCTTTTGTGCAATAAATGTAGAAGAAAATAGCTTTGAGACTGAGACTGCCTGGTTTTGTTTGAGGTTTGCTCTCGTCCCTTCACTCGATAGTTTTAAGATATCCGTAAAATTTTTCACAACCATCTAATAAATGTCACGAGCGCACCATGACATTTGTCATCATGCAGATGTTTATTAAACTTATGTGATATCAAGTCCGGTTGATTAGTGTCTATTCCCCCAGAACCCCACCCCGGCTTTGGCTTACGCGAAAACCGCCCTGCCCCTAATCCCCAGAGGGGACCCCGAGTTCCCCAAAACATCGGGGAGGGGTTGGGGTGGGGTGTACGCACGTTGGTAATGATGAGTGTTTAAACGGAAGGATTATTCTCAATAGTTCAGGATTAATGAAAATGAGCAACGGAAAAATCAGAGCTTAGGAAACCCTCAAAATCACATGAATCGACATACAATGAAAAGTCAAGTTGCCACAGGTATTCCTAGTACTTACAGAAATCATCCACATTGCAGAAAATCTGTATCAAGTCAAGCCGAGATACAATAGTTTCCATCACTCTCGTCTATCTTTTGTTTTTGTTCTAATTCCACTTTCAGCCTTTTTTGGTGGTCTTTTCAACCCGTCGAACTTACGTTAAATTAGGCTAAAGTCAATAATCTAGGATAGAGGCGTTACTAACAGCGTCCTTCAGCATTTTTAATCTAAAATCCCCAATTCGTAGCTTAAAAATCCAAGATGATTCACAGTAACCACAAACAAAGACCTATCGCTGTTGATTTATTTGCTGGTGCTGGTGGCATGACTCTTGGTTTTGAGCAAGCAGGATTTGACGTGCTTGCATCTATTGAAATTGATCCAATTCATTGTGCGACACATGAATTTAATTTTCCTTTTTGGACTATTTTATGTAAAAGTGTCGTTGATATTACAGGCGCAGAAATTAGAAGTCGCTCATCTATTGGTGATAGAGAAATCGATGTGGTGTTTGGTGGACCACCATGTCAAGGTTTTTCATTGATAGGTAAACGTGTTTTTGACGACCCTCGAAATTCCCTAGTTAATCATTTTATTCGGTTAGTTTTAGAATTGCAGCCTAAGTTTTTTATTTTAGAAAATGTTAAAGGAATGACTCTGGGAAAGCACAAAGAGTTTATTTCAGTAATCATCCAGGAATTTGAGCAAACTGGTTATAAAGTTCGTAAAGATTATAAAGTCTTAAATGCTGCTGAATATGGAGTGCCGCAGAATCGGGAAAGATTATTTTTGCTAGGTTGTCGTCAGGATTTGGAATTACCAAATTATCCCGAGCCAATGACTAGATTGGCAAAATCAAAGAAAGCAGCGTTAAATAACCAACTCCCATTAAGTCCAACAGTTTGGGATGCAATTGGTGATTTACCTGAAGTCGAAGATTATATTGAGCTTTTTGAAAAAGATTGGGTAATTGCAGACTTTGGGAAGCCAAGTGATTACGGAAGACAACTTCGTGGTCTTTGCTCCACAGATAACGATTATTCATATGAGCGTAAATATGACTATAGAATGCTCACCTCAAGTTTAAGAACAAAGCATACTTTAGATTCTATCAAAAGGTTTGAGTCTACTCCCGGTGGGAAAACAGAACCTGTCAGCCGCTTTTATAAACTTGCTCCTGAAGGAATATGCAATACACTTAGAGCAGGAACTGCTAGTAATAGAGGAGCTTTTACTTCTGCTAGACCAATTCACCCATTTACCCCAAGATGTATTACTGTGCGAGAAGCTGCGCGTTTACATTCTTATCCGGACTGGTTCAGATTTCATGTAACAAAATGGCATGGATTTCGACAAATAGGAAATTCTGTTCCTCCGTTATTAGCTAAGGCAGTAGCGTCAGAAATTATTAAAGTTCTTGGTGTATGTCCATCTAAACCTGGAATGATACAAGAGTTAGGAAACGAAAATTTACTAATGTTTGATATGTCTCAAGCAGCTAGATATTATGGGGTAAATCCGCAAATTATAGAATCAAGAGCGAGAAAGTCAAGGTAGTACAAGAAAAACACTACAGGCTAGTCCTCGCAGAGCAAATTTCCGAAACAGATTTAAAAAACTACAGGATTTACGAGTAAGCTGTAGGGTGCTTTAGGAACCGCGCTAACACACCCAAAGTGAATACTATGTCCAAGCCCGGAAAAATGTGCCATCCTCCCAAACTGCGGCAGTACGCTGCTCAATTGCGGCTAATACCTTATTGCTAAGAGGTTGGAAAGCCCGGGCTACATTCACGTTCTCTTCCAATTGCTTGACCGTTTCCGCCGCAATAACGCAAGAGTGAACACCAGGCTGGGACAAACTGTATCCCATAGCTTGCTGCATACCATCCAATCCGCCTGGTTTGAACAACCGACCATAAGCTGGTACTTTCATAGCAATCACGCCGACATTTTTTTGTTGTGCTAAAGGAAGAACGACTGGCAGAAATGGACGTGGGTGGTGTTTGTCGGCAGCATTAACAGGGATAAGCGTTGTGTGGAAGGGATAGCGACGCAATCCTTCAGCAATCACCTGTGGATCATGATGTCCGGTTATGCCAACAAACCGGACGAGTTTTTGCTGCATCGCCTCTTCTAAAGCTTTCACTGCACCAGTTGAACTAAAAATGGTGTTGAGTTCTTCGCGGAAAGAAACGTGATGCAATTGCCACAAGTCAAGATGATCTGTTTTCAGACGTTTGAGACTTCTTTCTAATTCCCGCCATGCACCATCACGGTCTCTTTTATCTGTTTTACTTGCTAGAAAAATTTTTGAGCGATGGGGTGGTAGTACTTTCCCGAAATAATCTTCACTTGGTCCATAACCAGCAGCAGTATCAAAGTAACGAATGCCAAGGTCAAGCGCTTTCTCAATAATTGCCACAGCATCACGTTCTCTTCCTTGCCAGGAGAGTGGCGTTTGACCAGCTCCTCCCAACCCAAAAATGGGGACTTTCACTCCTGTACGTCCCAGCACTCGTTCTAGCATCGTCGCTGGTGATGTAGCAGTGTCAGCTGCTTGTTGTTGCAAAGCAGATGCTCCTACTACACCGCCTGCAACCGCAACACTAGTGATGAGGAAGTTACGCCGCGTCGTGTTTCCTGACATAGTTTGCTTCAAGAGTAAATCCGGTGTTCTTTTTGTATGTTACCTAAGGAATTCCCTACGTTAAGCGATCGCACTGTTTTTATCACAAAATAAAGACGCGAAATTTCGCGTCTCTGTGAAATTTCTTCCTGACATTAGACTTCTTGCATTCATTCCAAAAAAAAGAATAATTAACCACAGATGGACACAGATGGAATCAAAGAGATGCAAGAGGTCTATTGAAATTTACTAATTTAATGTCGCATTTTTTATAGCAAAATCCCGATGAAGTTGATACTGCAAAATTTTTTGCTGCGCCATTGGATAATTGTCGCTAGAAGTTGGAACTTCTTCCAAAAGTCTAATTGCTTGTTCCCACCGTTTGACAACTATTTTCCACTCATCTGTAGTTTGTGCTGACTTTGTTAGTTGAGCTGCAATTTTACCTTTGTTAATTGCCTTCCCAAAAGTATCATCTTTGGGAGTAGGTTCAGGAGTTGCTTCTAATCGCTTTTCCAGAGATTGATTGACATATGACATACTTTGTTGAACTTCTGGCAAATTAGTAAACAAGTATATCCATAAAGATATTAAAGAAATCAAAACAAGTGTGAAAACTCTTTTGGGTAACTTGCGATATTTAACAATCAAGTCAACCATAGTTGGCTTTTTCGGCGATGTTTGGTCATTTGTTTGAATTTCAGTTACATTGATTTCACTCTGCTGATTATTTTCCGGTTTTACACTTGTTGCTTCATCAATTTTTTCCGGGGTGCTTTCTGGTTCACTATTAAAAGCATCAGCAAAAATCAGACGGTACTTAAATAAATACTCGATTTGGTAAAAAATAGCAGCGCTGATTATCCAGCAAATAGCAAAAATTGCTTGCAGATTTTTGTGAGGTTGGTTGTAGGTGTCAAAAATTTTTTCGTAGTTGAGTTGAAATAGAGGTAAAAAAGGAGTTGAAAGCAATATTGCAATCAGAGTAGAGAGGACAAACACAAGCCAGCTATATAAACTTTCCCACCAACTTATGAGTCCAGGAACTAATCCCTTGATGTTGTTTGTCCGTTCTCCTGGAATGGCGGGGATGAGGCGACCGATAAAAAAGTGATGGAAAAAGGCGATCGCAGGTATTGGTAATATTAGTAACAATATTACGAGCACAGTCAACAGTTCTGGGTTGTCTGACCATTTCGCGAAATAGGAGTCCAAACCGTTGCTACGTCTCGTCAAGGCTAACAACCCAGTCATAAACATCGATAGTATCAAAGCGTTTAACCAAGCATTGGGGTAAGGAAACCATGTGGGTAATCCAAATCTCATCTCACACCTACTTTATTTACTTAAGTGAACTGATTTCTGCGCTTTTAGAAAAAGACAGGTAGTGAAAGTGCATGCACTTTCATTACATGAATTTCTCAGACATTACCATTTTCAGATTTTGCTGTATCATCTCGAACATAAAACCTCGTTATTGCATTCAATAATACTACGCTGCCAATAAGCAACCAATGGGAGTGATAGTAAATTTTAAAGATAATTACATCTGTCTCAAGTTTGATTTTAAAAAGAATTGCCGAAAAGAGCAAAATTATACCTTTCCACACATCAAGTTATGGAAGTGTCAAAATCGAGAAAGATGATGCACATTTAATTTGCACAGCATCTAAAGACAATGAGGAAGAGAAACAGGCTTTCTCAATGCATGAATTTTGAATTTAGAATTGCTTAATGCCACCTTTACCCAGATACACTCAGCAACCTTGGACAGAAACATACAGTGAAATAATTGATGTTCGTTCAAGCAGCGAATTTGCGGAAGATCACATCCCTGGTGCGATTAATTTACCAGTGCTGGATGATGCAGAACGCGCCCAGGTTGGAACGATATACAAACAAGTATGCCCCTTCACCGCTCGGAAAATCGGTGCTGCTTTGGTTTCAAAAAACATCTCCCAACATCTCACTCAACATTTTGCTGAAAAACAAAAGGACTACCATCCTTTGCTTTACTGCTGGCGGGGTGGACAACGTTCCAATAGTATGGCTTTGGTGCTGACGCAAATTGGTTGGCGGGTAACGTTACTTGAAGGCGGTTACAAGACTTATCGCGCGTATGTCCGCGAGCAATTAAAACATTTGCCAGAAAAATTCACTTACCAGATATTATGCGGTCTCACTGGCAGTGGTAAAACCCATATTCTGCACCGAATGCGCCAGTATGGTGCTCAAGTTTTAGATTTGGAAGCTTTAGCTAACCATCGCGGTTCTTTGCTTGGCGAAGAATGGGAAGGGAAACCTTCACCCCAACCTTCTCAAAAATATTTTGAATCCCTGTTATTGCAACAACTGCAAAGCTTTAATCCTGCTGAAACGGTGTGGTTAGAATCAGAAAGCAACAAAATTGGAAAAGTTTATCTACCTCAGTCTTTTTGGGAGAAAATGAAACAGGCTAGCTGTGTAGAAATTCAGTTACCTATTGCCCAAAGAGTCCAGTTTCTCTTACAAGAATACCCACATTTAACAACTCATCCTGATATTTTAAAAGCCAAGCTAGGAAAACTGAAACCCTACTATGGAAAAGAAAAATTAAGCGAATGGTATCAGTTGATTGATGCTCAGAAGTGGGAATTATTCGTACAAGATATGTTACAGTTCCACTACGATCCAACGTATAGTAAATCCATGAAACGGGACTTTACAAAAGTAGAGCGATCGCTATCCATACCTGATTTATCGAATCCCAGTTTTAATAGTTTGTTAAATTCTCTTTTGCCAAATCAGGTGACAGCAAATTTGTAAAGCAGATCTACCAAATATAAATAGTATGAAATGCGTAATACTGTCTTATATAGCAATCCTATTTGAGTTGTGAGAATTTTTTCGTGAATAAACCGCCAAGACGCCAAGAGCGCCAAGAAAAGATAAACAGAGAATCTCACGAATCATTTAGGACTGCTATACTATTTTGCGCCTTTGCGGCTTTGCGCGAAATTATTTTTATTATGTCATCATAACCGTAAATATACCCTTATTACTCACAATTTTGCCAGCCACAAAATTTAAACTCAAGCTATAAATATGAAAATTTCTCAACGTCATGCTTGGTCTTTGACAGTAGATGAAGCTATCAAAATTCAAGAAAAGCTAAAAGATGAGGTCATAACTGAAGACAAACTCAAAGAACCTGTGCAGTACGTAGCAGGGGTAGATATGGGTTTTGAAGCAGATGGTACGATTAGTCGTGCAGCTGTAGCAGTGCTAAGTTTTCCTGATTTGCAGCTGCAAGAAACCAGCCTCGCACGCCGTCCTACAACATTTCCCTACATCCCTGGGTTCCTTTCATTTCGAGAAATACCCGCAGTCTTAGACGCACTCGAAAAGATTAAAACAATACCAGACATTATCTTATGTGATGGACAGGGAATCGCACATCCTAGAAGATTTGGCATAGCTTGTCATCTAGGATTAATTGTGGATATGCCTACAATTGGTGTAGCAAAATCGTTATTAGTTGGTAAGCATGAGGAGATCCCAGACACACGAGGTAGCTGGCAACCATTAATACATAGAGGAGAAACAATTGGAGCAGTTTTACGGACGCGAGTAGGAGTCAAGCCAATCTACGTCTCTAGCGGTCATAAAGTCAGTCTACCAACAGCAATTGATTACGTATTGCGTTGCACAACAAAATATCGGTTGCCAGAAACAACACGCATCGCCGATAAACTAGCGTCTAACAAATAACGGTAAAAGTAGCGAAGTTCTTGTGGACAATGGTTGAAGTGGGTGCTAAATCAGTCACACTAGTAGGTGAGATGCAAGAACTTGCAGGCGATCGCTACACATACGCATAGTATCCTCATAATTTGTAATCATTCCCCTGCCTAAAGGCTAGGGGCTTTGTCCCCCTCCCAACATTACTCGTAATAAAGGTACGTACTCATGTTGTTCGCGGAACTTCAGGCGCGGTTACGGTTAACTAGAACGGAACTACGCTCCACACCCCAAGACTCATTCTTCGTTGGCGCTCGTTGCCTAACTCGGTTACTAGCGGAGCTTTGGATAAGAGTGCGTTGTTCTGCTGTTGCTTATTTCACCGTAATCTCCTAGACGTTTTGATGGGAACTAAAGTTCCCGCGTCGTGTTTTCTCCTTGGTCTGAAGACACAAGGTTTCCACACTCTTGGAGTTTTTTAGATGAATTCTGAAAATATCAATCATCCATTTCTCCATCTCAAGGTTCGCTCTTTGCTGCTGCGGCTTTTACTCATATCTATCGTTCTTGGGATTGGGCTAGGAGCGATTCAAGCGACTAGTGGTTTAAAATTCAACCCTCAAGTTTTGAATTTAATCCTTTACATCTTCCTGTTCGGGTTACTTTGCCTTTGGACATTGGCAGATTTTAAGCGCTTAGGAGTTAACCTGGGGTATGTAGTCGGTCGTTTGCCAAGCAACCATAGGTGGTTGCCGATGGTAGGCTTAGTTATTCTGTTGCTCCTGTTTTCCATGGGTTCCTACCTCGTACTGTTTTACCTACTGTCATTACTGGCTCCATCGTTTATAGAAGCAATCTTACGCGACATTGCCAACAACCCAACACCTTACAGAAATGCGCCAGTGTTGTTCAACCTGCTGGGAGCTATCGTGTTGATGGTGGTTGCGCCAATTACTGAAGAATTCCTTTTTAGGGGGATTATTTTGCAGCGCTGGGCAAGCAAGTGGGGTATTCGAGCAGGATTGCTGGGTTCGTCGCTGTTGTTCGGAATTGGGCACGCGAATGTCGTGGGTTTGTCTATGGTTGGAATGGTTTTGGGGCTGTTATATATCAAGACACGCTCACTGATGGTGCCGATCGCCTGCCATGCTTTGAATAATTCTTTTGTAGTGGTAATGGAACTGTTCTCAAATGGCTCAAAAACTGTCTCAGCCGTGAACAGGTTAGAACAATTACGTTATAGCTTGTGGTTCGGTATCCTGTTTATAGTTCTCTCACTACCTGTGCTGGTACGCTTCCTCTCTCAAAACTGGCCGCGCAAAAATGCACCCGTCCCTTACTTCATCAACTCTTTTCAAAAAGAGTCATGAAAGAACAAGAAAAGTGATGCTCAATGGTATAGATATGTATAGAATTCTATAGAGATATAAAATATATATTTTAAAGATGCAGACATTTGAAGCAAATTCCTCAATGCATCTGTCAGTTGTGCCAAAACGTTCCCAGCCTCTAAAGATTGTCGCGCTAGGAGATAGTTTAATATATGGGTTTGGCGATCCAGAAGGAGGTGGCTGGGTCGAGAGACTACGACGGTGTTGGATGGTACCTGGCAGCGCAGGTCATATTCTTTATAATTTGGGGGTGCGGGGCGATCGCATCCTGCAAGTAGCGCAAAGGCTAGAAGTGGAATTTCGCCATCGGGGCGAACTGCGAAACCAGGTTCCCGACTTGATTATCCTGTCGGTAGGAGTCAATGATTCAGCACGGTTAGGTCGTCCAAATGGACGAAACTATACAGATTTTGCCGTTTTTGAATCGCAAATTGCATCTTTGCTTGATCAGGCGCAGCAACTATGTCCAGTTTTATTTGTAGGAATGGTCCCAGTTGATGAAGCTAAGATGCCGTTTCTGGATTGTTTGTACTACAATCATGCCGATCAGTACCGCTACAAAGAAGCTATTAAAGTCGCTTGCACCGAACGCGGGATTCCTTATCTCGATATTTTCCAGCAATGGATAAATCGCGGTGAAGCTTGGAGAGTCAAACGCATAAGCAACGACGGTCTACACCCTAATACGCTAGGGTATCAAACTCTGTTAGAGGATGTGATGAATTGGGAAGCTTTTGCTTCCTACAATTACAGTTCCTCCTACCAACTCACTTCGTCATAGGGATATCACTGCTTTAAAGTTGTCCATTTTGTTGTATGTCAGCTTATTGCGGAAAACAGTATAATATGCACCAATAGGATTGTGGGACTCGTAGAATAAGCGTGTTAGGTGTAAGAGCAGATGGCAGTTAATAATGGATTGATTCTTACGCTCTTTATTCTGATTGCAACAAGTCTAGCTATTGGCTATGGTTTCGGCGTGAAAGCTCGACGTTTACCCTTTACGGCAGAAATTGGGTTTAGTCAGAAGCAATGGCAATTTCTGCGGTGGTGGGTCAAGTTAGCCTTGGTTGTTGGAGTTTTATTACCTATCTGCTTGTTAGTTCTGGCTTGGAGGCAACCATCTTCATGGGTATTCTGGGGGAGTTACTTATTGATAGTAGCCGTGCAACTTATCTGTGAAAGTGTCTTTAGTCGCTGGCTGGTGCCAAGTATTGTTGTACCCATTGGTTTTTTCTACACAGCTTTTCGGTTATGGCAACTGCTGGATGGATTCACGCAATTAACATTTTCCTCTTTGACATTGGTAGGTTTTGGCGTTGTTGTGTTGTTTTGGGTTGCTAACTTAGTAATGTTGATGGTGATGGCCATTCCAACGGTCTTTGTTGGTTCCGAGTCAATTTCACAATCTTGATTTCGGTGTCGGCTCAATACCTAGATGATATTTTATTCACTCAACACCGTTGCTGTACCCTTTGGTGCGGTGTCAACAATTGCCAAAATTTTAGGGAGCAGCAATTAACAAAAATTATCTCATAAAGGTATGTTTAAATTTTATTAGGTTTTTAGGTTTATTCTTGAAATTTCAAGATTAGTATCCTAATAAAACAAATCGATGCAAACAAGTGACTTCATCGCCTTTATAGCTTTAATTACTTCTATTTTTAGTATACTGAAGCTGTTCACCAAACACTTGCTAATATACGGTTGGCTGCTTTTAATGCAATGATTTTCTTAATTCACCCGCCAAAGACCTTAGGTATACAACCAGAGGCAGCTATAAAAACTTACCTTGCCTCTCATACATCGGAAACTAAAATGAAAATTTTGACTCTAAATTTGCCAGGTTATGGAAGTGGAGGAAGTGAAGTTTCAGATGATGGATCTCATTTAGAGAATTAGGTTTATGCGATGTTAGCGGTTAAATTGGTAAAAGAGATTTCAGCACTAGGACAAGCTAAATAATATTTGCTGCCAACTCAAACAATTCACCTGGCTGATACTTATGTCGTTTTTGAAATGATAGCAATTGTGATCTTAGAAGTATCACTGTTTGGAGCGATTGGTGCCCACGGTGAGGGACATAGGGCGATCGCCATGCCTTATGCCTCAACCAAGCTTCGCTTCGCTTGGTTGGGGCAAATCTCCGATTTGGGGAGAGGGGTTTGCTTCAAGAAACCCCTGTGGGCATATACGAGCGATCGCACCATCTTTGCAACGTATCGGCTCAATAAGTCGGGGTATCAAGGTTCAAAGATACACAATGGTAGTTCGGTAAAGCTCCAATCATACTGGCAACCGGAGCAAAAATTCCCAACCGATCAATGTCAATTCTCTTCGCCATTAGTTGCGTTGTTACTGCATGGCACAAGTTATGATAAATCTGAACTGATGGCAAGCCAAGCAGAAAATTAAGTTCTCAGTGTAGTTCCTAAACAGCACAGCTACACAGTTATTGACTGCTTCATACAATCCGTAATAATTTATATATATAAAAATAAAAATAACAGCAAATCACCGATGATATTTTGAACCGTGTGTTAATAACAATTAACATTTAATCTAAGCACTAAAACATCCGAATTTAGCCTAAGAAGGTTGACATATTTCAGCGATATGAAGAATCATCTTAGGAACACCGGATAGTCGCTTGTAAGGAAAACATGCACACAGTTGTTCTTGTTCTGGTTGAGGTAGTGATTGTTATTGGACTGTCACGCCTAGTAGGGCTTGCCTTCCGGTGGATTAACCAACCACTCGTTATTGGAGAGATTGTTGCTGGGATTATGCTCGGACCATCTCTTTTTGGTTTGGTTGCTCCGGGGTTAGCAGCTACCTTGTTTCCACCTGAAACAATTCCCTTCCTCAATGTGCTGTCTCAGGTAGGGCTGATATTTTTCATGTTTTTGATTGGGTTAGAGTTAAACCCCAAATACCTGAGTGGCAATTTAGAAGTAGCAATATTAACGTCTCACGTCAGTATTTTAGTACCGTTTTCACTGGGAACGCTGCTAGCGCTACTGCTGTATCCTTTAGTTTCCAATGCAAGTGTATCGTTTACCGCATTTGCTTTATTTTTGGGTGCGGCAATGTCGATTACCGCTTTTCCGGTATTGGCACGTATTATTACTGAGAACAACTTGCAAGGAACTCGTTTGGGAACTTTGGCGCTCACTTGTGCAGCAGTGGATGATGTGACCGCTTGGTGCTTGTTGGCGGTGGCGATCGCCGTTGCACATACTGGTAGCATTGTTAAAGCTATCCCTACGATCATCTATTCCCTGATATACATCGGTTTGATGGTGACAGTGGGGCGAACTTTCTTGCAACGCCTTGCCAAGTACTACCGCCGCATCAGACGCCTCAGCCAATTTGTCCTAGCTTTGATTTATGTAGGAGTAGTCGCTTCTGCCCTCATTACCGAACTGATCGGCATTCACCTGATATTTGGAGCGTTTTTACTAGGGGCAGCCATGCCCAAGGATGCAGGTTTAGTGCGGGAAATAGCAGTCAAAACTGAAGATTTTGTACTGATATTTCTGCTACCAGTATTCTTTGCTTATAGTGGTCTGCGGACGCAAATTGGTTTGCTAAATAGTCCTGAATTATGGGCGCTGTCCCTTGCTGTGCTAGCAGTAGCAATCATAGGTAAATACGTTGGCACGTATGTAGCAGCTCGCGTCAGTGGCATAGATAACCGAGAAGCCTCAGCACTTGGTTGGTTAATGAATACTCGCGGCTTGACTGAGCTTATCGTACTAAATATTGGTCTGAGTCTCGGAGTCATTTCGCCGCTACTGTTTACCATGCTGGTGATTATGGCATTGGTAACAACATTTATGACCTCGCCACTGCTAGAGCTAACTTATCCGAAAAAGCTTATTAAGTTAGATATGGTTGAGCAAGAACCAGAAGAAACAGGTATAGACACTTGTACTGATGAGGATCCTCACAGTCGTCCTTACAGAATTTTGGTTCCAGTGGCAAATCCCAGTAGCCAAAAAGGTTTGATGCAGTTAGCTGTAGCAATTGCTGTAAACTACCAACAACCCGCCGTTATTTATCCCCTGAGTTTGATTGAACTCGAAGAAGACTATGCTTTTGAAAGTACCCCACTAGAAGCAGATAGACTGATTGCAGAGCGCCGCCAACAGCTAGAAGAATTGATTTCACGTCTAGAACCATCAGAAGCAGGCTCGTACGTACATCCAATTGTTCGCATATCAAACAATGTTGCACGGGAAACAGCACAGATTTCCTTACTTAAACAAGTTAATTTAATTCTAATGGGATGGCACCGCCCAGCTTTTAGTCAAAATCGCTTAGGTGGACGAGTTGGTCAAATTCTCACTACTGCGCCAGTGGATGTAGCGGTGTTTATAGATCGGGGAGAAGAGCGTTTAGAAAGCTTGTTGGTTCCTTATTCAGCAAACATTCATGATGATTTAGCACTCATACTTGCTCTGAGATTGCTAGTCAACCGCCCAACTTGTCGTTTAGTGATTTTACACGTGGTGGAAGATAATCAAGTCAAAAATGAACTCAGTTACGAGTTTCGCACCATCATGGAGCAAATGCCTCAAAGTTTACGCGATCGCATTGACATCAAAACGGTCGAAGCCACAGAGCCAATTCAAGCCGTAGTCGCAGCCTCAGAAGCCGTTGACCTCACCATTGCTGGTACTAGCCGCGCTTGGGGTATCGAACGTCATACCCTAGGACGATACACAGATGAACTAGCTATTAAGTGTCGCTCCTCACTGCTTATTACCCGTCGTTACAGTCAATTCACCTCTCACCTAGCCTCAGTACTTTCTAACAATAAATCAGAAGTCAAAAGTTAGATAAATGATGAATTATGAAATAAGGTAATTTTATTTTTCATTATTCAGCATTCATAATTCATCATTTTTTTTGTGTTGAAATCACACTCTTTTTCTATTATTATGCATCATTTCAACTTGAAATATTTAACCTTTTATGGTGTAGCCATCAGTTCTGTTTTACTTTTGTTTAAAGTCGTAACTGCTTATGGAGAAAGCAACCTCAAAGCACCTCCTGCAATGAAAAGTCGTTATGGTCTTGTGTTCAATGAAAAATTACCAATATGCGATCAATCAAATGTCCTAATATTAAATCTTCAACAGTCAGGAATTTACTTAAATGGATTTTTACTTCCAGCTAGTTCTCACACCAAAAGTTCTAACTTATCTGAAACTACCTCTTCTCTAACAGGTAGACTTGAAAATCGACAATTGAGTTTATCTGGAAAAGCTCCCAGGTACATCTTATGTAATCTTCAAACTTCTCAAACACAAGCAAAAATCAGCCATAAAGATAATTCCTCTATTCCAGTTAATATACAAATCCAACTGACGGATAAAGAAGATTTAAGAGGAGAAATAAATGTGAGTGGCACTTCCAAAGCAATTGGATTAACAGCAATATCACAAAAGGAAAATGAACAATCTGAGCAGTCAAACAGTCATTAACGATAAATCGTTAATTTCTGCGCCTCGTGCGGTTAAAAAATAGGTATTCTTCTGGCGGTTCGGGAGTAGTAGGGCATTCGCCCTATATTTGAGCGTACTACCATCCGACACCTCTGGTAGAAGCGACAAGCAAAAAAAACAGTTGTCATTCATAGACAATTGTGGATGAGTTTTCTGGAGCAGTGAGGAGTATGGATAAGCGATTAATGAATAAGCATTTTTTCCGGTTTTGCAACTATCTGTTTCGGGTTTGCTTGTTTAGCTTGTATGCAACGATGCTTTACGGCAACACTTTAAGCGTGTACGCCCTTGAAACTGGCAATAGTACCAAAAAAACTAATCGTAATGCAGCGCCAGTAGTTAAAAAAGCTAATCGTTATGTAGCGCCAGTAGCCAGACTGGAAGATTGGCGCTTTTACCCAGAGGCGTTACAACTAGAAATGTCGCTCTCAGCAGCTTCACAGCCCCGCCACTTTTACCTCGCTCAACCCCCGCGCATTGTTATAGATTTACCTGGTACTAAGTTGGGTAGAATTCCCACTCAGCAAAATTTTTCTGGAGCAATCCGAACCATTCGCGTTTCCCAACTCAACGCAGATGTTACTCGTATTGTCATGGATTTAGCACCAGGAACTGTCATCAATCCAAACCAAGTGCAACTGCAACCCGTTTCTAGAGAAAATCCCAACCGTTGGGTATTACGTCCCTTAATTGCGAGTAACGGTACCTATTTACCTCAAGGAAACTTGCCATCTCTACCAGGTAACTTACCATCTGCTGTGTACAATCCGCCTCAGCCACCAGGTAGCTTACCATCTGCTGTGTACAATCCGCCTCAGCCACCAGGTAACTTACCATCTGCTGTGTACAATCCGCCTCAACCACCAGGTAACTTACCATCTGCTGTGTACAATCCGCCTCAGCCACCAAGTAACTTACCATCTGCTGTGTACAATCCGCCTCAGCCACCAGGTAACTTACCATCTGCTGTGTACAATCCGCCTCAGCCACCAAGTAACTTACCATCTGCTGTGTACAATCCGCCTCAGCCACCAAGTAACTTACCATCTGCTGTGTACAATCCGCCACAGCCACCAGGTAACTTACCACCTGCTGTGTACAATTCGCCTCAGCCACCAGGTAACTTACCACCTGCTGTGTACAATCCGCCTCAAGCTAGCGATTTCAGCGTACCGCCACCATTAACAACCCTACCCCCGACTAACACTAACTTTCCACAAACACCATCTGTGCGAGTACCGCCTTTCACTCCTAATAATCCCTCTCAGTTCCCTAGTTCTATTGTTCCCCCACCTTCTTCTCCATATCAGCCCAGAAATCCTAACAACGGTATTCCTTCTGTGGGTACGCCAAATTTTCCAGTGCCAAACGCCCCCAGCTATCCACCGAGTTATCCAAATTCTAGAGTGATTGAGTTTGGTGATCCCTTTCCCAACGGTACTAGGTGAACTACCTACACTGACCTCTGGGTACAGTGTAGGCTTCCCAATTCATCGGGGATTGCCTCAGTCGTCATGGATTTTTTACGTCCTGACGACTTTGGTATTACATCCCCTCCAAGGGCAGTAGCGCTAGTTCCTAAAGCTAATAATCGCAAACCTTCATTTCTAACCCTCTTCTGTCACTCTCCGAAAACATTTGCCATTTCTGAATTCTAGAGCTTTTGTATAACAAGCGATTGCGCGATTCTTTTCTAATAACAAATACAAGACCAATTTTTTTCTAATAGTATAGCTTGTATTGATTGCCTCATAAGGCTTATAGCGATTGCCCTTCGGGCACTGCGCAGAGCGCAATCGCCCTCCAGGAAAGTGACAGAAGAGGGCTAATATTTATTGCAGCATTGATGTCTCTATCATGCTGTTTTTGACAGTGAGGGCAATCTACAAACCTTACATCCAATGCATCATAACCATTGCTAGTTGACCCACGCTTGTACTCAAAAACCCATACACCCTACCACACAACCTTTTTAGGCTGTTGAGTAGATTTGTATAGGTTTTTGGGAGCGGTAACTCTTCTTTCTTCCTTCTTCTGTCTTCCTTGTTCTGTCTTCGTTCTTTTCTAGAATTTCTCTGTTTCCAGTGTTGGAGCTGATGCTCCTGGAGTATTGATGAAGAAGTTTTTCGCATCATCGTTTTCGTAGGTGCAGCTAATATCGGGTTTGTCGCTGTTCAAGTCACCCGCATAGGCAAAGTGGTTCAGACGATTTTTGCATTCGCTTACCTGGTTTGATGTCACAAGCTTTCGTTGCTCTAAAATCGCCCAGTTACTCGAACGTAAAACACATCCCGGACGCATACTGGGCTGCCCGACGTAGACTTTAAAGGGGTTGAGAGTCACAAACAGTCTAGTGTCCATGACCATAGCGCTGGCTCCATACTGCACGCAAATCTCAGCATTTGGTGCTTTGGTATCAATGAATTCTCGGCTAGCTACGTTGTTTGGAGTAAAGGTAGCCGTGGAGCTAAAAGCAATACCAATCCCAATACCCAAAACAAACACCCCTCCCAAAATTGCTATGGTGGTGAAATTAAAGATAGGCGATTGCAAGATAGAGGGTTTAGGAGTAGTAGTAGCTGTTCTACCAGTGGATTTTCGTCTCATTTTCGTTTAATCAACTTTAGGTTTTGGACAGCAGGGAGTGGGTTCAACTGCTCCCCTTCTTTCAGTATGCCGATTCTTGAGTGTCATTGTCTGTAACTTTTTCTCTTATGTTCCTACCAATTGGCATTCATCAGCAAATCCGCTAGACATTTAGGCTTAACTTTAACCATTATTTATATCTACAATAATTGCCATGCATTTTTCGTCTATTGGTTAATTGAAAATTCAACTTTTAACCAAGTATTTAATCATGAGTTGTTAGAGTAAATAGTTACCATGTACAAATGGTACTAATAAATTGACTGTATGAGAGCTTTTTATTACCTTTGATACTGGTGTCGTCAAGAAATGTAAAATAAATTTTAAGAAAATATTAATACATACAGTACAAGTAAAGTGACATTTCAACGAGCCTTGGGCAAGAGTATAAAAATCTCACAATTTCAAACCCTCCTAGCCGATAGCCTCACAATTTTTTGGGGGGATTGGCTAGACTTACGTGTACGGATTGTACAAATCGCTTCGTCGGGATTAATATCTCCACTGATATACATTTTGGCTTTTGGTTTCGGTTTAGGTAGTTCCATCAAACCAGGGGCAGGAATTAGTGCTAATTATGATAACTATTTGGAATTCATTTTGCCGGGGATGGTAGCCCTGTCGTCAATGACAGTCAGCTTTGTTGGAACAACGTTTTCCATCTGCGGGGACAGACTATTTACCAAAAACTTCGACGAATTATTGCTCGTCCCCGTGCATCCCCTGGCGCTACATACAGGTAAAATGCTGGCGGGAGTGACGCGGGGATTGATGACTTCGCTGGGTGTGATTTTGGTAGCGCTACTCTTTACTGGGAATTGGAATTTTCTCAACCCGTTGTTTGTGTTGATACTGGTGCTTAGTTGTGCCGTTTTTGCCGGGTTAGGAGTCATTGTAGGTTTGACGGTGAAATCTCTTGAATCAGTCGGACTCTACAACAACTTCATCATTATCCCTATGTCATTCTTAGGAGCAACGTTTTTTGACCCGAGTACATTACCAACAGCCTTGAAATTCGTAGTTTACTTGTTACCCTTGACTTACGCCAGCATCGGATTGCGTGCAGCTGTTTATATGCCATTGTCTCAGTTTCCTTGGTATAGCGTGCCGATTTTACTGGTGATGGCGATCGCTCTTTCGCTTTGGGGTGCTTACGTTTTTTCGCACCAACAAGACTGAGAGATTTTCAATTTTGGATGATAGTGTGCTTTAGCATAACGCAGCACCATTAAAAAATAAGTCATTATGCCGAGCTGCTGCTTTCTCCTTTAATAACAGCTGCAGCAATCAAATGTGCTAAACGTAAAGCTTCTGGAAGTTTACCGCAGTCAGTTAAGCGTTGCAATACTGCTGCTATCACCTCTGGTTCTTCACCACACACTTGGAAGAAAAAAGGTGGATATTCATAAATCGTACCTGCAAGCTTTAACAGATCCTGCCGTTGTTGGAAAAATGGCAAGCGACTCATTGCTTCCTCTACAGCAATTAAATCAGGTAAACGCCGCATCAGGGCAACGCAGGGTAGTTGCAGTCTATAGGCTAATTCTGGAAGATGAACAAGGTTAAACCCGCCAAACCCAATTCCATCAAGTAATACTATATGTAGTTGCGGGAGAAACTTGCTACCAATAAGTAACTGGCAGATACTGTGTAGCGAGAAAACGGAATAAACCGGAATCTCTTTTTTCAAACTCTCCTCTGTAGTCGCTTCCACCAGCGTTTGAGGACTTGCCTCTACCGATAGGAGCGTAGTGAAGTAGGAAAGACTTGGGAAT